>ERZ1292625.1091-Hain-H41-01um-R1-1091-length-35343-cov-37_pt1 | contig 35343 bp, 44 predicted proteins | sample MGYA00564400_ERZ1292625 | MGnify/ENA primary metagenome ERZ1292625 (study PRJEB36523, sample SAMEA6512639) | groundwater metagenome | collected 2019-01-08 | study: AquaDiva: Metagenomics assemblies of 32 groundwater samples
ACCAGCCGACCTTGAGGGGCCTGGAATCGTACCAGAGCGACATATCATAGCCGCTGTCGCTCCCCCCAAATGTTGTTGTGTTAGCCATGCTACCGACCTCCTTGTTAAGGAATTGAATATCACTGCGAATTGAGACGTGTTATCTCATCACCGTTGACAGTTCCATTCATACGCGTCACCTCCTTCTGTGGCTCACCGAGCAGATAGGCCCCTCCGGGGTGTAGAGAGGGGCCTATCTACCTCAGTGGGAGGCGCCGTGCGGATTCGCGGCGCCTGCCTCGATGTGGAAAAGAGCCAGCCTCCGTATTTTTGTTGTGGTTATCTGGTTTCATCGTACTACCCCTTCGTCTACTTATCTTGGATCTGGCCTTCGAGTCCTCGCGCGCAGCCAAAGTCTGTTCGATGGGTCTGTCGCGCGAATCGGCTGCGCCCGTTGGTCACGTGATTGTTTGGCACCATCTTCCCTGCAGCCTGAGCTGTCATTGGCGCATGGTTCATTCCTCGATTGCGCAGAATGACGGGATCGACAATTTCTCCACATTGCACACAGCGCTGAGCGGCAAACTCCGTCTCGCCGATGCAAAAAATTAAATCCATGTAGAAATCGGTCACCATGAGTCCGCCGCATCTGGCGCACATTGATTTAAGCGAGGCTTCAGAAGAGATCGTATGGGTTCGAGGCTGTGCGGCTTTCGTTTCCTCCTCCAATGCTCTTGCCATGATTGCCTCCCTAGGTTTCTCGTTGACTGTTTGTAGCGAGTATGTCTAATGTATAAACCATGTTGTCCAATGTGTCAAGTGTTAGTAGTATAAATATTTGACAAACATTAGACATCACGATACAATGAATTCGCAAAGATGAATAATCATAGAATTCAAAGAGTTGCAAAACTCACGGGCCTCTCAAAAGATGTCATTCGGGTATGGGAGCGCCGATTTGAAATCCTGAAACCGAGTAGAGGTGCCAATCGTTATCGTAATTATTCCGATGAGGATGTTGCGTTGCTGAGGTTCCTGAAGGAGCAGTTGGATGCTGGTGGTTCGATCGGAGAGCTGGCGAAATTGGGGCGCGAGGAGCTATTGGGGCGAGCACGAGCTAATGCGCCGCGCGTGTCATTCGTCGACAATACATTCAGTAGGCTCTTGCGGGAACTTCTGTCCGCCCTGAATCCCTTCAATCGTGTGATCTTTGAAAAGCGTTTGAATGGCGCCGTTGCAGTGGTTCCATTTGAGGAAGCGCTTCACGGGATCTTGCTCCCGCTCCAGGAACAGGTCGGGCAGCTGTGGCACAAGAGTCAAATAGACGTGTCCATTGAGCATTACGTCACGAAGCACATTCAACAAAAAATATTCTCAGCCATGAATCAGCTGCCAGTGGCCGAGTTCGGAGCCAAAGTCGTCGTGGCCTGCCCGCCCGGTGAGGAACACGACATTGCCGCGTTGACGGTTACCTATCGATGTCGTGTCCGCGGCTGCCGAGTCTACCATTTGGGAGCCAACGTGCCCGTAGCGTCGCTGGCCAATCTCTGCGGCAGGGTTGAGCCAGACCTGACGATCATGTCATTTCCTCTCGCACTATCCGACGACATGGCCACGGAACTGATCCAGGCCCTTGCGGAAGAAGTCAGTCCCGTCTCCAATCTCGCTGTCGGCGGACATGGGGCGATCGCCATGCGGGATGTTTTCGAGAGATCTCACATTGAGGTTTTGGAGGACTTCACTGCGCTGGACCACAAGCTCGATCGATTGATGCGGCAGCCCTCATCCCAAGCGTAGCAAGGAGAGGCCGGTCAGATGACGCAATACCCGCTCACTGTATTCTTCGACGGAGCCTGCCCGATTTGCGATCGAGAGATTGCGCTCATGAAACGGTTAGACCGGCGGCGACAGTTGGAATTCTGTGACTTCTCAGCCCAGGAATATGATGCGGCATCCATCGGCTTTACCGCAGCGGATCTAGCCACAGTGATTCATGCCCGTTGGGCTGACGGGAGGGTGATCACCGGCGTCGAGGTGTTTCGAGCCATGTGGGAGGCAGTCGGCCTGAGATTCTTGGCTAAGCTCAGCCGTCTTTCTGTAGTCGAGCCACTTGTCTTGAATGCCTATGCGTGGTTCGCACGTAACCGCTTGCGGCTCACCGGCCGCTCGCACGCGTGTACTGAAGACTCATGCAGATCAGCTCTTTCAAGCCGGCGCAATCGGTGACCTGAGTACCACCATTCACGCAACAAACTCTGTGTGATCGCGAACGATAGAGAGTAATAATGAGTGCCTATCCTCGGAGCCAACAGAGTCCAAATTCTGGCTCCACGAGAATAAATCCACTCGTGAAGCCAGAGGAAAAAGTAGAGAAATTGTTCGCCGGATGGATTATTGCGATTACATTTCTGATCTACACACAGTCAGGTTGTGTCAGTCCATTGGCGATCAATCGCGCGGTGTTGGCATATGATCAAAGTGTCACCAAGGCAGAGAACGAATTGCTCCTTATCAACCTCCTGCGAATGAGGGATGAGGAACCTCCACATTTCACGATCATGTCGAGCATTGCCGCCACATTCGACTTTCGGGTCAGGGGCGGACTCATCGGGCAAGCATTGCATGAGGATTTTTTCGGCATAAATGTGGGAAGCGAAGCGGCAGAGAACCCCACGGCAACCATTATCCCGGTTCAGGGAGAGGAATTCACCAGAAGAGTCTTGTTGCCTCTCGACCACGCCCGATTTGAGTTCTTAGCGCATCAACCGTACCATCTATCATCGCTGCTTCGACTGGCAGTGCGCGAGGTCGACGTGGCTGATGAGACCGTCGGCCAGCGAGTGATCGTCAACTCGCCTGGTTACCGGGAAGACTATCAGGAATTTCGTCGTATCGTGCTCCACCTGGCCTACCTATATTCAACGCATCGCCTGTACATCGGCCCAATAGTGTATGAGGAGCGAATCGATCTCTCGGACGACATCTTAGACCTTGGAGCAATCATAGAGAGAAGCCTGGAACGTGGGGACCGGTTTGAGAAAAAGCAGGACGGATCGGGATATCTGATGACCAGAATCGTTCATGGACGAACAGTCATTACCAATTATCCCTTGGGGAATTTAAGAAATGAGGAAAAGCGGGATTGGGACTTAAAGGTGAGGCGATTGAGAATCAACGAAATCCCGATTGATATCAAAGCCGACTTCCCCGGCGGTGACTATCCTGTACAAGCCATTCTTCGGTTGAGGGGTCTCTATGAAACGATGAAGTTCCTCGCGAAAGGGCTTGGCCCAGAGGTCGAATATCAGGTGGATCCTGACCCTCGCACGGGCATCATTGCAGAACAACTTGCGGCCGCGGAGATTAATCCCGCTGGGACGTTGCTGCTCCATAGTGGAGACAGCCCTCCAAGTAATGCGTTTGTCTCGACAAAACACAAGGGAAGGTACTACTGGATGACGAGCGCCGAACCATCACCGATCCCTATCGAGTCTTGGAATCGCGGAGCGTTTGCCATGCTCCACACGATGTATCAACTGAGCGTGAGCGAGGCCGTGACGAAAACCCCTTCGCCCGCGATTACCATCGCGAAGTAACGTCTCGTCACCGTTTTCAGTCGCAGGCAGCACCGGTGGTGTACTTGATCAACAATCCTCACGCCCTATAACCTAATGAGCACCATGCATCGCATCACCTTCCAGCAAGACAAGATTACCTACGATGCGGAAGAGGGACAATGGCTGTATGACGTGTGCGAGGCTGCTGGAGCCTCTATCCCGTTTGCGTGCAAAGCGGGGGCATGTGGTACCTGTGCGACGCAGGTGGTGCAAGGCAAAGAGAGCTTAGGGCCCCAGAGAGCCCGAGAGATTCGGACGCTGGAAAGCAATGGTCTGGACCCTTCACAGTATCGACTCTTGTGCCTGGCAGACGTTCATGGAACGCTCACCCTGGGGGCGAGCGCACAACCACAACGCGCGACAGCCCCACTCGGTGTGTGCACGGTACGGGTCAAAGAGTATCGCTCGCTGACCTTGACGGTCTGTGAGCAGAGATTTGCAGTCGAGTCGGGGGAGATCATCTTTTCTCCCGGCCAATATATGATCTTTCATGTTCCAGGAATCGACAGGGTGATTCGGCGATCCTACTCGATTTCGTCACATTCTTCCGACCGGACACAGTTCGAGATTTGCGTACGAGCTGTTTCCGGTGGCTTCTGCTCGAATTTCATTCATCGGCTCCGCCCCGGGGATTGTATCCAGGTCGAAGGCCCTTACGGTGACTTTCGATTGGCCGACGGATCACAGCGAGACATTCTGATGATTGCGACGGGAACCGGTATCTCGCCCATCAAATCAATGCTGTTGTCTCTCCTTGGGCAAACAGGCACACGCCGTATCCGATTGTTCTTCGGATTGCGGAATGTCTCTGACCTCTTTTATACCAAGATCTTGAGCGATCTAAGGGAGACGTACCCCTGGTTCGAACCGACCATCATCCTCTCACAACCTGACCCGATCGGATGGCCCGGACTGCGAGGTCGCGTCACAGACTTGATTCGTGAACAGGTGTCTGCCGACGAAGCCTCAAACACTGATGCATACCTATGTGGAGGGCGTCCAATGATTGAGGAAGCTAAACGATTGCTCATCCATAAAGGCATGAAGGTTGACCGTATACGCCACGAAAATTTCTTCTAGGAGATCAATTTTGAGGTAGACGCAACGTTGTGTTGTGCTTCGTAAGCTTCGCTGTTAAGGAGACTGTTTCACAAGGGAACTTCTGACGTTGATTTTCTTTCGAGACAACCCTACCCAGAGCAGAGGGCTTCTTCGGCGATCTGTTCTCCCTGACGTTGTGCGACAAACTCATTGAGATCAGGTACCCGAGTGGGCTGTGAGGGCGCGCTGATTATAGTTGCACCGCCGGGCTTTAGGGATATGTTAGGCCTCGGTGAGCAAGATGAATTGGTATACCTTCAAACATTGGTCTCATAGCAGCCTAATAGCTGATTTCTCTCTCCAGTTGCCCGCAGTGGCATTACCCGGTCTGCAGGTGGTAAGTCACAGGCGCACGGAGATATTCGCTCGCCTGTCAATGACTCTCTCGTGGCTCATGTCACGGCGCAGAGTTGGTTGTGTCTAGGATGTTGACGCCTTTTTCGTGGTTACGGGTGTCCGCTCCGTTCACTCACTCACTCTTTGCATTAAGACCGGATGAGGATCTTTTAATCCCGTCTTAATCCAGCTCTCATCGCCGGTTGTTATCCTGCTCCTAGTACTTCTTAGAAGCCATGCACGGCAGCCGCTTTAATTCGGCGAGAGGACAGTATGAAACAACTGATTCATCCAATCGTTTCTGCGACGAGCGCTGTCGCGAATTGGGCAGCCAAGGCCCATTTCCGTTGGCCGCTGACGCTGAAGAGTCACGCGATCAGGGATCGAATGAACGAGCAAAGGCAACATGGTGCCTTTGATTGTTCTGTGCAAGCGGCACGGAAGGGTTTGCATCAACGTTTGCTCTCCGTACGCTCGCTCGTACCGTTCGCGGGATTGTATGGACTAGGACGGGCCAGTTAACGATAGTTCACAAGGAGGAATGCACATGAAGATCAAGAGCATCCATATTATTGCGACAGGTGTGATGATGGGCCTTCTGTGGGCTGGTGCGGCTGCGGCTGCGGACCAGCCGGTGAACGAGGCGCCCTATGCGCATGGAGACGAGGCCAAACTGCCGAATGGCGTGATCGGCGTGTCCCTTCAGGTCGGGGCGGAGCGTATCGGTGATCCAGCGGTGCTGTATGTCGGGATGGTCCGTCCAGAGGGACCGGCTCAACAAGCAGGGCTTCGACATGGAGATGAAATCATGAGTGTCGATGGGACAGCGGTGACGGGAAAGAGCTATGAGCAGGTGGTCAAGATGATCCGAGGAGAAGCGGGAACCATTGTGAAGCTGGGGGTCAAGGGTGAGGCAGACACTCGCGAAATTTCCATCACGCGGGTGGCCAGCGATAAACTCCCGAAGGGTCCGGCGGGATCGCACGGCAGCCCAACTCGATAGGACTCGGCCCTTGCCAGCTGTTCATGGATGCCGAGTCCCGCAAAGGCCTGATTGAGGTGAAAAGCGACCTTTGCCACGGTTCGCAATTTACAGTCACACTGCCTCTAGGACAGTTGTTTGCATACCTCCTAAGGTGCGGCGAGGGCGAAGAACGCGCCGCACCATGGACCTTGGCAAGCGTCACAATGAAGAGAGGGAGAACAACCCCGCGCGGCTCGAACTGCTGTTGCGGTTGGATGAAAACTTCAGAATATGCTTGGAGCCGATTCACATGATTCCGCTCCAAGCTGGCGCGCTCCTCTTCCTCAGTCGTTATGCGGAGGCCAAATTGACGGACGACGCAACCCTGCTAGGCCTGGGGCACCCGGCAGTGACTGTATTGGTAACAGCCTTGGAGCATAATGGCTGGATGACCAAGCGGCGCACGGTCAGATCCACCCGCGTTTAGTGTTTGTCACTCTATCGGTAGGGGAACGTGCTCGTCCTACAAATTGAGTCATGGGCATGCCAAGTCAATGCCACACTGACCGGACAGGACCGAAGCGTCCTTAGTATGATCCCGAAGGGCAGGCGCGCAGAGATCCTTGTGCGCTCGTTCGAAGCCTTTTTACAATACGCCACACTGGGAGACCCCCCACGCCCTTCGTGCTGCGGCCCTCCCCTCAATTTCCTGTGCATTGCATCGTCATGGACAACGCGGGTCCGATTCAAGGCCGCGGCGTGGTGTGAATCTCTCGTCTACTGGCTGGCCACTCTCTGGTGATTTACCCAAGATGCCAGGGGACACGATCTCGTTGACCGTCACGCAACCGAAGAAGCAACGGATCGAAACCCCTGAAGCAGCTGTGCGGTGGTCGAGAAGGCGAGAGTTTGTCGTGGGAAATATCTTGACAGAGTCGCAATCAGTGCGCGGCTTCAGCATTACGTGAAACGGTCGGTCCGGGAACTAGCGGAGATTGTCCAGTGATTCACGATCGGCCCATACCTTTCCAATTCGCTCTAGCCCTTGCGCTGTCAATTGTTTGTCTCGTCCTGCCTGCGTGGGCGGATTTTGAAACTGCCATGGATGCGTATAACCGTAAAGATTACGCGACAGCCTTACGTGAATGGCAAGCGCTGGCCGAGCAAGGGGAAGCAGATGCGCAGGACTTCCTCGGGACGCTGTATTTCAAGGGATGGGGCGTGGCGCAGGATTACACGAAGGCACGACAGTGGTGGAAGAAAGCCGCCGCGCAGGGAAGCGCGAGTGCGCAGAGCGATCTCGCGCTGCTTTATGCCAACGGGCTGGGCGGATTACAGGATTTAGTCCAGGCCTACATGTGGTATAGCCTAGCGGCAGGAAACGGATACGAAATCGCGACCGGATACCGCAATGATCTGGCCAAACAGATGACCCCTGCCCAGATCGCCGAGGCGCAACAGCTGGCTCGGGAGTGGAAGCCGTTAAAGAAATGAGTGGCCATGACTTACCGAGAGTCGCATGAAACGATGGCTTCTGACCACATTCCTATTGCGGAGTAGTGGCCCCGCGTGTGTGGAGTGAACGGGCGAAAACTAGTCCGGATTGATTTTCGCCCTTAAATTATTTTCCTCATACCAGCTCACTGGGTCCAACTTTAGCTCGTCGATTATTTTTGGTAATGATTTGCGCAGCGAGTGACGCGGCTCCCAGCCGAGAAGCATGCGAGCGCGGGAGATGTCGAACGTATAATGATCGTCGGATAGATCGATCATCCACGGCTTGAGAAATGGGTCAGCGCCGGGCAACAGGCTCTGGAGCCAACAGCCAAGCTTGGCCAATGCCTTGGGAATGGGATATGTCTTCCATTCTTTGCCGTGAAGCTGACGGCTGATGGCGCGTTGTAGCTCATCGTAACTAAGCGTTTCCGATTCGCCGATGAGCAGCGTCGTTACTTGGGGAAGATTCTTGCGATGTTCGACGGCAAGCACCAACGCCTCGACCATATCCTCCATATGCACGAAGGCCACTCCATGCGAGATGTCGCCGGAAAAAATACGGCCGATGAACCGTTTTTCGTAAATGCGTTTAATCTGCTGCGTCAGGGGGATCGAATGGCAGCGATCGTCGTACACACCACCGATGCGCATGAGCACTACCGGTATGTCACCCCTCTCACGCACGATCAGTTGCTCCGCCGTGACCTTCGACTTGGGATAATCCCATTTTGGCTCGAGTGGCCAATCTTCGTTGATACGCTCTCCTGGTTCGCAAGGCGCATGCGCGAGCATGGTGCTGGCAAATATGAACTGCTCCACCTCAAAGTCGCGCAGCCCGCGCAGTAGCCGTTCGGTGCCGAGCACGGTGACTTGCTCGTACAGGGGACTCGACTCACTCGCGAAACTGTAGTACGCCCCAAGATGGAGTATTGAGGCGATCCGTCTGTGCCCGAGCCGACGAACTTCGTCCAACGCGGCGTAGACACTCTCATCCGAGCTGAGGTCGCACGCGATGACGTGTGCGGTCTTGGGAGGCGAATGAGGCGGCCCTTTGCGATCGAAGCCTATCCCCGTGTAGCTCGCTCCAACGCGATCAAGGAACGCGCTACCGATCAGCCCACTGCTGCCGGTAATAATCAATGTTCCCAACCCCGCTTCAATTGTCGGTGTTTTATTCATGCCCCCACCGATGCGTTCATTCGTCATGTACAGGCCTGACTGTTGCGGGCACGCCAATGACAGCAGCCTCATCTCGGTCTATGGCTGCCTGTCCGTTGCACAGGCCTGTGCCCAGCCCGAGGTGCTCCTTGATTCCTCGCACGTTAGTGGCGAGAGTGAAGTATGATGATAGGGGGGGCAACCACTCTTCGCGTTTCGTGAGATGCAATCGTTGATACCGTGCCATGTGCAACACCAATATCCTAGATTGACCAGGATACTGGTGTTGCATTAGAACCTTGAACCCAGACGGGCACCTTAATCCCGCACAGTTACGACCTGTCTCGGAACAGGACCAACGTCATTTTTTCATGGGGCTGCGCTTCAGCTTATCTTCATCGCCCCTGTGACCAAGTTGCCCGCCGATTCTCTTACCAGAAGCGTCGCCTGCTACGCCTTGCAGCTTATCTTCATCGCCCCTGTGACCGGATTGACCTCCCATTCTCTTGCCAGAAGAGTCCTCTGCTACGGCCTTTAGCTTATCTTCATCGCCCCTGTGACCGGATTGACCGCCTATCCTCTCACCAGATTTGCCAAGTTGCATATCGTCTGCAGCCAGAGCCGCAGTACCAGACAGACCAAGGCACAGCACGAAAGCACAAGACATGACACCGACGACTTTAGGAATAGATGACATGGCAACCTCCTCGGTTAAATGTGAAACAACTAGACCCCTTTAAAATACGTTCACCGGAGAGTTTTTAGTGCAAGCAGGTTCAGGCGGTGCTTGCAACAGCTGCTCGCTCCAGCGGCTGGCTTACGACTACCGCGACAATGGCTACTCCACACTCAAGATCGTCGCCGCGTTTGCGCCGCCGTTAACACGGAGCGAGGGAAAAGGCTTGCTGTGATCCGGGAAGTCAGTCTTTTTCCTTTGTATCCTTCAGCACCATCATGCCCTGCGCTTTACTGGCATTGAGGTCGCTCTCCGGAACTTTCTTATGTACCAGGTTCTGATGGCAATCGATGCAGGTGGCCCCCTCCGTTTCCATTTTCTTGTGCGCGGCTTTGGCCGATGCGCCGGGTGGCTTGGTATTCTTGTGGCACTCCCGGCAGGTGACGCTATCCCAGTTTTTGAGCGACATGCGCGCATAGTGGGCCATGATCTGCCGGCGCTCGTTGAACTTCTCGATCGTCGAGTAGTCATACTTCATCTCCGCGAGCACGGCCCGCGTCCCGTCATACACGTGCGTCCACGCCGCCAGATGGAAGTTGCCCAAGCCCTGGGGGACGTGGCAATCCTTGCAGCCAGGATCGGCACCGAGCGCGCCATAGTGCGAGGACTTTTTCAGCTCCTCATACGGGTAGGTCTGGGAATGGCAGCTCACACAGAACTCGGTCCTGGAGAGGGCGTGCTCCCCGCCGAATACCACGGCGATCGCTCCGACCACAAGAACGGCGCCGACAAGCAGAGAGCCGCCGGACAGGCTCAGGTATTGTCGTAATTTTCCTGCCATGATTCCTCCTTGTCTATCGCAGCCGATTTGGCCGTACACTGGAAATCCTCATGGAATGTGAAGCAAGGCGGTCCATACCCATTCATGTTCGTGCTCGAAACATTCATCACATCTTGATGCTCTCGTCGGATAGTAAGGTTTTCGCTGTGATCATCTAGTCTCATTGCCTCACCGCGTCGACCGTCTACTTCTGCTGGACCTGGCTTTCGAGCCCCCGTGCACAGCGAAAGCCTGTCCCATGGGTCTGCAGCGCGAATCCGCCGCGCCCGCGCGCCGTCGTCGTGATGTCCGAGATCGGGCTATGCCACGATCCCCCACGAATCGATCGGACCACGCCTTTTTTCTCAGGACCCTGCGGATTCCGATCCGGCGCATGCTGGTAGTATTCGGCGTCATACCAATCCTGCACCCACTCTCGAACATTACCGGACAGATCTTTCACCCCGTAGGGTGAGTCGCCACCAGGTAAGGATCCAGCTGGGTGCAATGTGTGCTCCTCCTCCCACTCACGGTCAAAGTTCGCCCGCTTCGACGTCGCTGGTTCATTGCCCCAGGGGAAGAGACGGCCATCGGTGCCGCGAGCAGCCTTCTCCCATTCCGCTTCCGTCGGGAGCCGTTTTTTGGCCCAACTACAATAGGCCTTGGCGTCGTACCAGGTCGTCTGCACGACCGGAAGCTGCTCGATTTCCTTGACGGACACGAGTGGGCCGGTGCCGTAGGGATTCGGAGGGCTTCGATGGCCTGTGGTCGCAACGAAGGCTAGAAACCGTGCATTCGTCACTTCGACTTGATCGATTGCAAACTCATCGAGGTACACAGATCGTTGCGGCCACTCGTCGGCCCGGCCTTTTCCTTCCAGGCTCCCCATCAAGAATTCTCCAGCAGGAATTGTCACCATGACGACCGGGTCGAGCTCTTTTGAGGCCGGCGATGCTGCGACGACTGGGGCGATGGCCATGGAACAGCCTAGGGCCATCATCGCAATCGTGCTCCAGCGAGTTCTTCTTCTCTTGAAGCCTTGTGTCATTTCTTCTGCTCCTTGCTCCCCTCGATGGCCATGGTGGTATGGACTTTCACTTGGCTTATGAGAGTCTGCACCTGACGCTCGTCTCCCCGCTCAGCTGCCTCTTGCGCCTGAGTGATAAGGGTTCTGGCTTCGTGTAGGTGCTGCTCGATGTCCGCTTGTAGGGCAGGGGACGCGACCGTTCCGCCTAATGCCGCGCGATGATAGACTTCCCACGCCTGGTCCACATCATGCTCGGCCTCATGCACCGTCTGAGCCTTGTCTGGTTGCGGATGCCGGGCCGGATCGATGGGGTCAGCCTGGAGGGGTGAGGCCCCGAGTAGTGCGATGAGCACAATTCCTGGAAGGAGAATCTTGTCGTGTATCATAAGTGCGCCTCCGTCACGATCAAACCAATGGAGAAATCTCTTTCAGCCTTCCCTTACGGCTGCTTCATGGATTGCTCAATCAACTGTCGTAGCTCCAGGAGTTCCACATTTTTCGGGTCGATGGCCAGTCCCTGGGCGACGGCCTGTTGGGCCTCCGCAAACCTCTCTCGTCCCATTTCGACGTAGGCCACGACGGAGGCATCTTTGATTCGCTCATCGATTTCGGATGGGGCGGTCTTGGCACAGCGGAAACCCAATCCCACGCCGTAGCTGTTATTAAGCGGGTGATTCCAGAACCGGTGCGTTGCCTTGGTCGTGCCTCCCGGCGCGATCCACGATCCCCCTCGAATCACCCGCTTTTCACCAACCGTGAGCCGGTCCACATAGGTTCCGGTGCCACCCATCCATATGGGTTTTGCGGGACCGGTCGGATTCACCATGGTTTCAAGCTTTCCATAGTAGCGGGGGTCATACCAGTCAGCGACCCACTCGAAAACATTGCCGGACATGTTGTAGAGACCGTAATAACTGGCTCCATCTGGGTACGAATCTACCGGCATGGTGGCGTCGTGATTTTTGCCATAATTGACTTTCGCCGGATCAAAGTCGTTGCCCCAGGGGTAGAGGTTGCCCTTGGGACCACGAGCCGCCTTTTCCCACTCCGCTTCCGTTGGAAGGCGTTTGCCACGATATTCACAGAAGGCTTTGGCTTCCTCCCAATTCACCCCGACCACGGGTTGTTGCGGCTTGTTCAAGCGGGGATCGTCCCAGTAGGCCGGGGCCGGATGACCTTTCGCTGTGACAAACTCGCCATAGTCCTTGTTAGAGACTTCATACGTATCCATGAGGTATGAATCCAAGAACACCATATGGGCCGGACCTTCGTCACGGAACGCATCGAGAGACCACGGAGCTTTCATATGTTTTTCATGCCTCGTGAGTGTCTTGCCTGATTCCACGGGCGCTTCCTTATCGAGCCCCATCATCGATCCCCCCTGCCCGATGTACCGCATCTCTTTCGGGATCATGGGCTCCTCCGCACGGACTGGTGTGGTCAATATTGTGAATCCCGCCGCCAATGCCACGATCATAATGGTGTGTGCTATCTGCATTGCAGACCTCCATCACAAGTTGGTTTCCTGATTGGGAGTAGCTTCGCTTCCCTCCTTACGTCCGGTTCAGCGGCGATGCGGCGCCGCCGGCTGCCCGTTAGGTATCTTAGCTGTATCAAGGTCTTTCATCTCACGCAACGCTGCCTGTGCGATTCCCCTCAGCATCCCACTAAACACAAACTCGTGCGGCACGTAGAGCGTATACCAATAGATCTGCCCGATCAGTCCCACCGGATCAAAGATCGCGGTCTGCCGGATCGTTGTTGAAGAGCCTGTGCCAGTCACCTCGAACTCCAGCCACGCCCGTCCGTACAAATGCATCTCGGATTTGAGCCGCAGGCGGCGGTTCGGCTCAATCGACTCAACGCGAAAGGAGTCGACCGTATCACCGACGCGAAGAGTCGTGGAAGAAGGCCGTCCACGTCTCAAGCCCACGCCCCCTTCGAGCAGGTCGATGAAACCGCGCACCCGCCACAGCCAGTTCCATGCGTACCAGCCAGTGTCACCACCGATTCTCTCAATGTGTTTGAAGACGACGTCAGGCGGCACGTCGACGGTCAACGTCCGCGAATCGACTAGACGTGTCCCGAACTGCACCCCCCCCCACGACGGCAACTTGCCAGATGAGGAAAGCGCATCGGACCACCGGGTGGCCGCGAAATGCGTCTCTTCATGGGCTAGGGCTCGGTGAATAGCCTGATCGATTCCCATCGGACGTACGGAGAAGGTTGTGAGCGCGGCATTGTCCCGCACCACCGTGACATGGACAATGCTCTCAATAATTGCCCGTCCGATGCGAGCGTAGAGCGGCGTGATCAATCCAAGCCAGAGAGCAGACACCCAAGGGGTGAGGACCGGCACGGGGATGATCAGAGGCTTGAGTCCGCGTTGACGCCCGTAGGCAAGCATCATGTCTGCGTAGGATACTTGGTCGGTACCGCCGATCTCATATATACGATATTTTGAAATGGGAATCCGAAGCGCTTCGATCAGGTAGTCTAGCAAGTCGTCGATCGCAATGGGCTGCGCCTTCCCCTTGACCCATCTCGGTGTGAGCATGATCGGCAGGCGCTCCACCAGCGCCCGGATCAGCTCAAACGAGGCGCTGCCGGAACCGATCACGGCCGATGCGCGGAACTCACACAGGGGTAGGCCCGATTGCCGCAATATATCTCCAACCTCGTGCCGACTACGCAGATGTGTCGAGAGCTCCTCTTCGTCGCTGCCCAAGCCTCCTACATAGATGAGGCCCTTGATGCCTGCTGCTTTTGCCGCCTCGCTAAAGTTCCGGGCCGCCTGTCGGTCCGTCTCTTCAAACGAGCCGGTTGAACTCATTGAGTGAACCATGTAGTAGGCCACGTCGACTCCGCGCAATGCGGAGTCGAGACTCGCTCGGTCAAGCACGTCACCCGCGACCACTTCCGTTGATGGACCGACCTTCGGCTTGAGAATTTCTGGACGCCTGGCCAGGCAGCGCAAGCGGTACCCCTGATGCTCCAACGACGGAAGAAGGCGACCGCCGATATACCCGCTGGCACCTGTGAGAAGAATGAGAGACTTCTCCGGAACTGCCGCGGGGCCCGCTGTCGATTTGCTCGGCACATTGGTTTCAGACGTATTCACTTCAGGCCTCCAGTACGACTTGGGGCTCTCGGAGGGGGTGTCAGCCGTCCCCCTCCCGTCATTCAACTATTTCTTATTCATGCTCTTCTTGATCAGATCGCGGGTCGCCAGGTATTCGTTGTTGTCGGGCTCCGAAGCCAACGCCTTCTCGATGGAAGCCATCGCGTCGGCATTCTTTTCAGCACCCATCGCGACTAATGCCTGAATGAATGCATCGCGGCCTGCTTGTGCGGCTTCATCGGACACCGTCTGAGCCGACCTCGCGCAACGGAATCCGAGGCCGACCCCATAGGAGTTATTGTCCGGCTGATTCCAGAACCGATGGCTCGTATGGAGGGAGGTTTCCGGCGCGAGCCAGGAACCGCCGCGCAAGACCTTCACCGGGCCTTGATTGGCAAAGTTGTAGCCCTTCTCGGCGCCACGAGGATTCAGAGCAGGGCTTTCCTTGTAATATTTCAGGTCATACCAATCCTCGACCCATTCGAAGACGTTCCCCGCCATGTTGTAGACGCCAAACCCACTGACCCCCTCTGGGAAGGAATCCACCGGCATGGTCTTGCCTATATTTTGTCCATAGTTGGCCTTCTTCTGGTCGAGTGTATGGCCCCATGGATAATGGTTGTCGCCTTGCGGACCCTTGGCCGCTCGCTCCCATTCTGCTTCAGTCGGAAGCCGCTTACCTTCCCACTTGCAGAGAGCGCTCGCGTCAGTCCAACTTACTCCGACCACCGGCTGATCGGGCTTGCTGAGTCGAGGATCGTCCCAATAAGCTGGGGCCGGGTGACCCGTGCCTTTCATAAACTCTTTGTACCGTTTGTTTGACGCTTCAAATTTGTCGATCAGGTAGGCATCGAGCACGACTTGGTGCTGGGCCTCATCTGAATGTTCATTGCTTCCCATGGTGAACTCACCTTTTGGGATCGGCACCATGGTCTTATCGTCCGCCGCTGTTGCGACGGAGATAGCTCCCGCCATCAATGCCACCCCCAATCCGACCTGAAGTACGATGTAACTCCTCATAGGACACCCCCCTTTGTTTAGGAACTCCAGGACGACCCTGGTTGGTTAAAAACACCTTTAGCATAGCCCTTCCGTCACGCGATAGTTCGACAATATTTTTCCTACACGCTCGACCGTAATTGACTCTTCCCTAAACTGCCGATTGAGCAGAATCAGGGAATCGACAATTTCACCACACTGCACACAGCGTTTCGCGGCAAACTCCAGTATGAAACGCGATTGTCTGTTCTACGGGTCGTGCGATCATTGCTCTGAGAGCTACTCAGCCGCCTCACATCTCACCTCTCGTTTCCACGACCAGGAATTCCCCCCTCATGTGGGCGTGAATATCACACCAGAAGGGAACCTGCGTTGTTTCCCTCATCCCGGTCGCCGGATCTGTATGAGATTCCTTAGCGAAGCGCAACGTCATGCTTTTCCCAGGTGCAAGATGATAGGCCGTGTGCCCTTTGCCCTTTGAGTCTCTCATCTCCACACCATCGCCTTCCTTGCTGATGACTCCCGCCGAGAACTGCGGGGAAGTGATCCCATGGGGAAGGGCGCCCTTGTTGTGAACTACGATCGATGTCAATGAATCGGGTGTCGTATGGCCTTTTACTTTAAATCCCTGGTCCGTGATCGTAACTACGATGTTCATTTCATGGTCTGTTGCTTGGACAACGGATCGCCCATCCAAACCCATCACCGTCAGGGTAACAATCCCCATAGCTACAGGAACCAGCAACCGTTTTAATTCGTAAACTCTCTTCATCATACGTCCCCCTTTTAGTTGAAACGGTTAGACCGATACGGAAGGAGCCGTCATCGGCTCTTGCCTGGCTCCTCGATTACGCAGAATGACGGGATCAACAACCTCACCACATTGCACACAGCGCTTCGCGGCAAACTTCGATTCACCGACGCTGTTGAGTAAACCCATGTAGGAGTCGTTCACCATGAGTCCTCCGCACCGGGTGCATGTCCATTCATGTTGGACTACAGGAGAGAACGTGTGACCTCCGAGCAGCTCGGCTCTCGTTTTATTTGTCAATGCTCTCGCCATGATCCTCTCCTTTAGATTAACTGTTCAATGTTTGTATCATGTATGTCTAATGTATAAACTGTTACGTCTAATGTGTCAAGTGTTATTAATAAAATATTTGACAAACATTAGACGTAGTAATACAATGAAAATATAAACATGAATACTCATAGAATTCATAGAGTTGCAAAGCTCACCGGTCTATCGAAGGATGTGATTCGCGTCTGGGAAAGACGATATGGACTTGTCAAACCTTCACGGAGCTCCAATCGCTATCGCGAGTATAGCGACGAAGAGGTTGCACTCCTTCGCTTTGTGAAGGCTCAGATGGAGCAAGGTGCCACGATTGGTTCCCTCGCCGTGGAGGGACACGATGCGCTTGTCGCGCGCATGCGTCTCGCGACCCCAGTTTCTGCAGAGGATCAGAAGCCTCATGAGCGCCTGTTAGATGATTTGCTGGGATCACTTGATCCGCTCGATAAGGCGGGATTCGAACGCCGACTGAACGGCGCCGTGGCCGTCATTCCCTTTGAAGAAGCTGTCCAGCGGATTTTGCTCCCACTGCAACAACGAGTCGGCGAGTTGTGGCACCGAGATCAATTGAATGCTGCCGTTGAACATTATGTGACGAAGATCGTCCAACAGAAGTTGTTTTCGGTCATGAATCAACTTTCGGTGAACGAATTCGGGCCACGAATTCTGATCGCCTGCCCGGAGGGCGAAACCCATGAGATCGGGGCCCAAGCCGTGGCCTACATCGCTGCGACCAAAGGGTGCCACGTCTATTACCTCGGCCCGAACCTTCCCAGTGCAGACCTCATGACCTTCTGCGAGACGATCAAGCCCGACCTCGTGCTGCTCTCGCTCACCGAGGTAAGACCCGAGGCCCTGGCGCTCCAACAACTCAAGGAACTTGAGCTATTGGCCACCCGCTGGTCTGTGGCTGTCGGCGGCCAGGGGGCCCGTGCCATTGGCGATCGCCTGCGTGATACCACAATCGAACTGCTTGATGATCTCACCGCACTCCATACCCGTCTGACGATTCTTCTTTCCACACACACCGTTCGCTCTTCGTAAAGAACTCGCACATCCGCAGGATGTCTGCCTGTTCACTCAGCAAAATGCGTGGAACACGAATGGTAACAAATACCATCTCGGCTGAGAAATCATCATGCCTTAGAGATCTGAAATGGGAGGAATTGTGCCGAAGGCGAGATTTGATTGAGGCTCAATTGAGCACCAACAACGTGCGGAGAATCTCACCAGGCTCTCGGCACAAAGTCACAGATTTATGAGCTAAGAAGCCGTGAGATTGAGTGAAGTGGAATGAGTGGGCAACTCACTCTGCCGTTCGACTGCTTTACGCAGACAGAACGCCTGTCAATCGCATCCCCTCATAACGAACTATCGAGAACCGCTCATTTATGTCAAAATCCTAAATTGGGAACCCGTAGGGCGTCGGTCGAATTCCAAGCAATTAGCCTTATTCTGCAGCTGGTCCATAAACACATACGTGTGAGGGAGGGCACAATCTATGAGTGCGGTCCAAGCGGGAATATTGGCGGTCGTGCCGCGACTGGCTCGCTATCTCGTCTTTTCGCTCACACCATCGTCAGAGCCACGAGCTGCGTTACTGCGTTTAGGCGATCATGCAGATGGAGAGTACACGGTCATCGGGATTGGGCAGTCGACCGTGCTGGCCTTAGGGAGAACGATTGAGGGACTCCGCATTTTTCCATGTTATTCGGGGGCGGGCATCGACGTGCCGTCCACACCAGGCGCGTTATGGTGCTGGTTGCGTGGAGAGGACCGGGGGGAGCTTACGCATCGAACTAGGCTCATTGCCCGTACCGTTTCTCCTGCCTTCCAATTGGAGAAGGTAATCGACGCGTTTCAATATGGGCCGAGCCGTGACCTCACGGGCTATGAGGACGGGACTGAAAACCCTACTGGCGAGCAAGCCTACGCGGTGGCTGTTCTACAGAAAAGCGGCGAAGGTCTTGATGGCTCCAGTTTCGTGGCGGTCCAACAATGGGTTCACGACCTGACTCGCTTCGAGTCCATGTCGGGATTGGAACAGGATCACACCATTGGGCGCCGAAAAAGTGACAACCAAGAAATTCACGATGCGCCGATGTCGGCTCATGTGAAAAGAACAGCACAGGAGACGTTTGAACCGCCAGCGTTTGTAGTGAGGCGGTCAATGCCCTGGGCTGATGAAACAGGGGAAGGACTGGTGTTTGTGGCATTCGGTGAGTCCTTTCGGCCATTCGAGGCTTTGCTCAGAAGAATGGTCGGGGCGGACGATGGCATAGCGGACGCATTATTTACATTCACCCGTCCGATTTCAGGCAACTACTTTTGGTGCCCACCGATGCACAAGGGGAAGTTGGACCTCAGGGCGTTCGCGCTCTAATGCCCTGTCCTGCCTAGAAGTTGGATAAGAACCATGGCTCGTGATGATCTATCGGTCACTCAGAATTGGGGGGCGGCCTAACCCGTGATCAGCTCGACGACAGTTGAATAGCAGAAGTTCGCTTGCAAGTTCAGTTATCATGCTGACTCGTTGTCGGTGAGCATCTTCAGATCCGGAATCTTCAGCGACTGCACTGCCTTCCGAATCGCGTCGATCACGCGCGGCCTGGTAAAGCCTCGTCGCCACGCCAGGCCAATGCGCCGTCCAGGAACAGGTTTCGTCAGCGAGAGCACGACCAACCGCCTATTGTCATGCTTTTTCGTCAGCGCACTGCAGGGCAACACGGTAATCCCAAGCCCGGATGCCACCATCTGACGAATGGTTTCGAGGGAATTCCCCTGGATTCCCTCCGCATCGGATCGGCTCAGTTCCGGGCACGAATCCAGGACTTGCTGGCGGAAGCAGTGCCCGGCATGGAGCAGGAGCACCTTTTCGCCTTCGAGCTCCCGCGCATCAAGCTGTTTTTTGCGCTCCCATCGATGCCCGACCGGCACCACCGCCTTGAACGGTTCGTCGTAGAGTGCCTGGGTGAGAATGCCCGGTTCGTCAAAGGGCAAGGCCACCATGATGACGTCCAGTTTCCCATTCTTCAGCATCGCGGTCAGATTGGCGGTCAGACTTTCTTCAATTTCGAGAGGCATAGCCGGCGCGCGCTTGCTCAGCGCTGGGATCAAATCCGGCAGGATGTAAGGTCCGACTGTGGCGATCACACCGAACCGCAACAGTCCCGCAAGCTGATCTTTGCCCTGAGCGGCAAGAATCTTGAGCTGATCCGCTTCCTCCAGCACACGCTGGGCTTGATGGACAAGCTTCTCCCCCAGCGGGGTCAGCGTAATCTGGCTCTGTCGTCGCTCGAAAATCGTCGTGCCTAATTCCTCTTCCAGTTTCTTGATGGCCAAGCTCAAGGCCGGTTGCGTCACGAACACCCGTTCGGCGGCCCGGCCGAAGTGGCGTTCTTGTGCGACCACGACGATGTATTGCAGCTCGGTAAGCGTCACGCGGGGGCTCTCAGTTAATAAGAATTATTAATCGATGGCCAATATATTACCAATTAGATTTATCGTCAAGGGCTGGTTATCCTCCTGGTGAGCGCACGGGATGATCCGCAGCGCATGTACTTCAACCCACAAGGAGGGCGTGATGAGTGCCAAGAAGATGTTCACAGTGGGGTTCTTGTCGATGATGGTGGCCAGTGGTGTCGTGAAGGTGCCGGACAGTTTCGCCTCCGACGCACAGCGGGTGGAGGTCATCGAGCGGATCGGAGCGGGAGGGTCAGCCTATTCCTCCAGCCGTCCGATGCCTGTCCAGCTAGGCGACTCTCATGTGGCAGGAACGGAGCGAGGGGAGGTGGACGTCATTGAGCGCATTGGGGCGGGCGGGTCTACCTATTCCTCCAGCCAGCCAACAATGCTCGCCCGGGCAGGCGACGAAGCGACCTATTTCTATAGCCAGCCGACGAGCCACTGATGCGTCGAGTAACCGGGCTGAAGAGGGCTCCATCAGGTCCCTCTTTAGCCCACCTCGGGTGGTGCAGCGTTAACAATCATTTCGAGAAGGAAGTTGTAGCCTGGCTTCCTCAAGAGAGGCCTGAGGTTGCAACCATACCAAGAGAGGAGGATGGAATGGCACGATTCAGGAAATTGATGGGGATTATGCTGATAGGGGTGCTCGTGATCGGGGCGGGCGCCGCCCTGCCGTTGCCCTCGGTCTTTGGCGAAGGCAGTCCAGATGTGAGGTATCAATTGTCGCAGCTCCAGGGGCTGGAAGATGCGAGCACGTTTGTCCCAGCCGACAATCCGCTGACTGTGCAGAAAATCGAGTTGGGGCGAGTACTCTTTTTCGACAAGCGGCTATCGAAGAACAACACGATCGCCTGTGCGAGCTGCCATTTGGCGGAGAAGGGCTTTGCAGATGGGATGCCGGTCTCGACCGGGATTAATGGGCTCAAAGGCAGTCGTAGCGCGCCCGTCTCGTTTAATCGCGTCTATAGTAAAGCACAGTTTTGGGATGGTCGTGCAGACACACTGGAAAATCAGTCCATCGGGCCGTTCGACAACCCGATTGAGCATGGATTTGCCAACCATGACGAAATAATCGCCAAGTGGTCTTGAATTGTTCCGAGGGAAAGCCCGTTGTACACGCTGCCACTCCGGATTCAACTTCACCGATGAAAAGTTTCACAATATCGGTATTGGGTGGGATACCAATTCAGTCGACCTCGGTCGGTATCTGGTGACGAAGAATGCGGAAGACATCGGTGGGCTCAAGACCCCGACGTTGCGCGAGATTGCTCGGACTGCTCCCTCTATGCATGATGGTAGGTTCAGGACGCTGGAAGAGGTGGTGAATTTCTACAACCAGGGTGGCATCAAGAATCCATACCAGGACAACACACTGATTCCGCTTGAGCTGACTGAGCAGGAGAGGCAGGATGTTGTGGCTCTGCTCAAGTCGCTCAATGGGGAAGGCTGGCAACAGGCGGTGGCACCGAAATCATTTCCAAAGTGACACCTCGGGTGCGTATCCACATGATTACGGTGAACACCCAATACTCGTGGATCGTACCCGACGAGGTAGATCAACAGCCTCGTGAATTACGCCGGCATGTTCTGAGAGGGTATGTGAGAAAGTGCCTCTGAGGGATTTACGGCATCCTGGCAGGACACAACGAACCGATGAACCCAAAGGAGAATCACCATGAGCCAAGATAAAAAATTGACCACCAATGCTGGCTGCCCCGTTGTGCATAATCAACATGTCATGACCGCCGGCCCGCGTGGCCCACAACTGTTGCAGGATGTCTGGTTTCTCGAAAAGCTCGCCCACTTCGATCGGGAAGTGATCCCCGAGCGGCGCATGCACGCCAAAGGGTCTGGAGCCTATGGCCGGTTCATCGTCACGCAGGACATCACCCGCTATACCCGTGCGAAGATCTTCTCAGGAATTGGGAAGCACACGGAATTGTTTGCCCGATTTACCACCGTCGCCGGTGAACGCGGTGCGGCCGATGCCGAACGCGATATCCGGGGGTTTGCCGTGAAGTTTTATACCGAAGAAGGCAACTGGGATCTTGTGGGCAATAACACGCCGGTGTTTTTCCTGCGCGACCCGCTCAAGTTCCCCGACCTCAACCACGCGGTCAAACGCGATCCGCGCACCAATATGCGCAGCGCGAAGAACAACTGGGATTTCTGGACGTCTCTGCCGGAAGCTCTGCACCAGATCACGATCGTCATGAGCGACCGCGGCATCCCGGCGACGTATCGGCACATGCACGGCTTCGGCAGCCACACCTTCAGCTTGATCAACGCGAAGAATGAACGTCACTGGGTCAAATTCCACTTCAAGTCGCAACAGGGCATCAAGAACCTGACCGACGCCGAAGCCCAGGTCATCATTGGCAAGGACCGCGAGAGTCATCAGCGGGATCTCTACGAGAGCATCGAAAAGAGCGACTACCCAAGGTGGACACTGTTCATTCAGGTGATGTCGGAGCAAGACGCTTCGACGGTTCCCTACAACCCCTTCGACCTGACCAAGATTTGGCCCCACAAGGACTACCCGCTGATTGAAGTGGGAGTGATGGAGCTGACCCGCAATCCGGATAACTTCTTTGCGGAGGTCGAACAGTCGGCGTTCAATCCCGCTAACGTGGTGCCGGGGATCGGCTTCTCACCAGATAAGATGCTCCAGGGACGCCTGTTCGCCTACGGCGATGCCCAGCGCTACCGGCTCGGCACCAATCATCATCTCATTCCAGTCAATGCTCCCCGATGTCCGGTGCACAGTTATCACCGTGACGGTCCTATGCGGGTGGACGGGAACCACGGAAGTACGCTGGGGTACGAGCCGAATAGCGCAGGCGAGTGGCAGGAACAGCCCGAGTTCGCCGAGCCGCCACTCAGCCTGGACGGGGACGCGGATCACTGGAACCATCGCGAAGATTCGGATTACTACTCGCAGCCCGGTGCGTTGTTCCGCTTGATGACGCCAACGCAGCAGAACGTGTTGTTCGAAAACACGGCACGATCGATCGGTGGGGCTCCGCGCGAGATTCAGATTCGCCACATCAGTCACTGTCTCAAAGCCGATCCGGCCTATGGCAAGGGTGTCGCCAATGCGTTAAAGATCCCGTTGAGCGATATTCCTGCCTCGACATAGCACGACTGGGAATGTGGCAGCGGACAATGCAATCGTGCCGTCGATGACCGGAGAAGATGGCGAGTGCTCAGCGCTCGCGACCGTCTGATTCAGCGACATAGGGCGCCAGTGTTGCTTAGCTGAAATTTCGAGGGTGTGCGGGCCGCAATTCTTGAAGTTCACCGAACAGCTCGCACCGAGCCTTAGGGAGAGGCCGGGGAAGTCAAAAACGGCTGAATAGTTTCGAGTTTTTCGAAGAATTCGATCCGTTCTTTCCTTGTTTCTCCTCGCGAAACCAATCGTCTCAAGTCGCTAAGCCTACACGGCGAAGAAAATCGTTGGTGAAGACTGCGCGGACTTCTGGACTGAGAAGTTGTTCGCGGCTTTGAATCCATTGATCCCGATTGGCGCCATACATCGCCTTTATCCGTGTGTCGTCCAAATGATCATTGAATTTTCCCCAATGCATCGTGAAAGGAATACCGGCTTGTTCAATACGTGCCCACACTAAGTTGGTATATTCCTGCATATTGGGAGTGTTCAAGCCATCAAGTTCGATGACGCAGGTTGGTGCAAATTTTGTAAATCCCAGCGTGGCCTTGGTCTCTTTCACAAACCGCAGGGTAATGAGAACGGGCATAATCGTGTCGAAGTCCTCATAGGTTCGTAGGGCCATGTCCACGACCTCCAACGCTCTGGATGGAGATAGGCCAATTCCAGAAGCGAAGACCTTCCCCTTCGTGCTCTCATCACGAAAGATTTCTTGAAACGTTCCGGTAAACTCATATTGAAAAAGTTTCTTGACCTGGGCATCCAACTGTTTTTTGACAAATTTCTTGAGCGGCCCCGGCACAGATTCCATGAGATGCCCAAGCAGTTCAATTCCTGATGCGCCAGGACCAATGCTCCCTTCTTCCTCAGGAGGTCGTGTGTAATCGTCACGATAGGGACCCGCAAACCCGAAAAAAACGGCGGCTTCTTGAGGCCGCTTCCCTTTTTCAGCTGAATTTGGACTGAACGTCACTTGAAAATGATAGAGGCTCTCTTCAGTGAAGGTGACGGGAAATTGATTGCGATCCGCAGCTCGATCCTCTAATTCTTTGAAATAGGTCGTGAAACCAGAAAAGTCCAAGGATGTAATGGCCTTCTCTAGGGCCTCATTGAACGGTCGAAACTTTCTTGAGAGATGTAAAAGAAAGAGATCGCGAGTTTCGATCGTCAACCCACGGATGATGCCAAATGAGCCAAAACTCACCAGGGCGGCATTGAACAGCGCATCATCGCGAACCAGTTCTGCGCCCAACTCATCCGTGAGTTTTTTGGTGACAACCGGATAGGACGCTCGTTCGAGATACACCTGAGAGGAAGGGCCGGTAATCAAATGGATCCCGACCACCATTTCCGGTGTGGCTCCAAATTTAAAGGCCGAACCATGCGTGTTGGTGGAAACCACCCCCGGTAATGTTTGCCCATTATTCGACCCGCAGGCCGTCAACGATAACCCTTTCTTTTTCAGCTCAATATTGATCTTGCTCAGGGTGTACCCACATTCGAAAAAGAGGAGTTTTGTACTGTCCTTGCTATAGCTGGGGTCGACATAACTCCCGCTTACCCCGAAGAATCTGCGAAGGTTTTTTGAACTAATCAACCGATGGTTGGTGACGCCACACGTGCTTAAGGACCAGGAACTTCCCATTGCCCGTAGCGTAAAATTATTCTGAACAGCTTCCGCGATAATTTCCTGAAACTCCTTTGATGCGTTCCGATAGCCTGCCAGGCCTTCCCCCTTCGCAGACGAATCAAACGTATAATACCCATCAATATCCTGATGGTAGGATTGATGTCTTCCTTCCCAGAAGTCTGTTGGAGTGAATGATTTTTGGGGCATGCGTTTCTCCTCTTACGTATCCGTTGAGAACAGTCATGCGCTGGTTAAGCGATTGCCGTCTTTATTTGTTGCCCAATCGAATCTCCTCACCTGGTCCCGCTTGGCATCGGTGGTCGATTTCTATCGGCATCCAAATACCTAAGCTCAGGACAGCCACCAGGCTATACAGGTAATTGCTCTTGACAACCACGTCGTTAATACCTGTTTCGGTGTTGCAATTGGTCGTAACCTGCTGAGGTTTGTACAATAGGCCCCATCCCAAGGAATGAATCATGTTCGCTTTATAGGGTAACTCTGCTGGATCTGCATCTTTCATCGCTACATGGTACTCAGCACATCCTTGAGCAAATACGAGACAGATGGCCAAAGCACCAACTGAAATCCATGATTTCTTGAATGTGTTAGTACAACGACATTTATGCATGTTTCCCCTCCTAGGCGCGTCAATGAACTTGCGGACAGGAAATAGGAATTGTAAAGGGCGAGTGGACGGCAACGTACCAAAGAACCCAAGAGGGGTCAATCCCCATCCCTGCTGTCTGAAAGCCAGTAGTTGACCTTCTGAACGGGCCAGAGGGGCCGGTTTTTCACGAACAAGATCCGGTCTTTCGTTTCGTGGAGATTTGTTACGTGGGAAGTCTTCACCGGCTGAGCGCTCCGTTGGTGAGGAGAGCTCTCCCTGATTTCATCTGAGTAGGCCGCGCATCCCCTCTCACGCCACGAGTGAACACTCGTTTTTCACGAGCACGCCGTAGTCGTTCATCTGTATAGTCCCGGTAGTCGCAATGGAAACCCAGGCGTCTATGTGATGGTGATGATGCTGCACGGCGGCATAGAGAATCTGAAGGTCCTGCATGAGATCGGCCTGACGGTGTGCGGTCATGACGCAGCGTAGCGTGGGCCGCATTTGCACAAGCTGGACCTGTTCACCCACTTCGAGGGTGCCGTCAAGCCGCCATCTTCAAGAAAGCGCTCGTTCCCTGGTGCGGTATTCGCGACAATATTTGGTCGAAGTCGTCGTGGGTCGAACGGTGCGTTCTGGCAGCACATACGCAATGGGTACATCGCCAAAGACGGTGGCAGGATCGATCTTCGCGTGGCTGAGTTGGTTGATTCAGCATCGCAGACAGTATCGCGGAGGCATCGCTACTTGTGTCTGCGCGGTCTTGCCGTCCGGCAAGGTAATCCGGCGTGGAGCCAGCGTTCCGGATACTGGTGGCGCGTCCTATCGAGCGCTGAACTCGAGCGGAGTGGGCCACTTCTTGGAGGTCGCGAAACGACCATTCAAATCACGGAGTGCGTAGGCACGGTCTCCCTCGATACCCTGCACACCGATGTCCATAGCGTGGAGCCGCTCGCCTTGCATGGATTTGACCGGGTATCGAAAGAGATTGTGCACCACGCCGATCTGACGTCTTTCCATGAGTCAGTCGCTCTCATCCCGGCGTGTGTCACACGCTATGGGGGGAGTGGCTTCTTCGCTTATTTCGCTTTGGGCTTCCATTCCCGAGCTAGCTTTTGGGCTTCGGCGATCTGGTCGGGATCCATCTGTTTGGCGAGCGCATCCCGTAGCCTGGTCCCGGCCTCCGCTCCGTGCGCTGACCCGAGGCTGTACCACATATAGGCTTTGATGAAGTCTTGCTGCACGCCTTCTCCACGCTGATACAGCTCGCCAAGTCTTCGCTGCGCTACATCGTGGCCTTGATTGGCGGTCAGGCGTAAATAGTACACGGCCATCTTGTAATCTTGTTGGCCGCCCCGCGCATACATCAACATGACTCCCAGGTTGACTTGGGCTTCCGTATGCCCTTGGATCGCGGCTTTTTCGTACCAGAGCCGCGCTTTGGCATCGTCTTTTGTGACACCTTTCCCGTTGGCATAGAGCAGGCCGAGTTGGTACTGCGAGCCGGCCTGGCCCTGCTCGGCCAGCGGTTGCCATTCACGCAAGGCTGTGGCGTAGTCCTCACTTTGATAGGCCTTCTCGCCTGCTTTGAAGTCCGCCCATGCAGGGGCCGCGAGCAACACGATTGACAGGACCAGGGCGAGAAAGATTCGAGGTGCGACGACTTGGTGCTTACACATACACACCATGCGTGGCCAGATGTGACATGAGTGTCTGCGCTGAGACAAGGTTGTTGTGGCATGCCATGGTGTCTGTCTTCATGCGTTCCTGCGCGCGTGGTTCTGCCGGTTCTTCGGTGTGCATGAGTCGAGAGTGAGTTGTTCGGCGCTCACTTGCCTTTCGGCTTCCACTCCCGCGCTCGCTTTTGCGCCTCGGCAATTTGGGCAGGTGTCATCTGCCTGCTGAGATCAGCGCGGTATCCTGGCGCGTGTGCATTTCCGTTTCCAGCCGCCAGACTGTACCACATGTAGGCGTCGACGAGATCCATGGGTACGCCTTGGCCGAAGGAAGATTGTAGGCCGAGGTAGAGCTGTGCCTTTGCCTCCCCCTGAACGGCGGCCTTTTCATACCACTGCCGTGCTTTCGCGTAATCTAGAGGAACGCCATCTCCATTTTCGTACAGTAAGCCGAAGTAGAATTGCGCTCGTGCGTCTCCCTGTTCGGCCATCGGTTGCCACTCACGCAAGGCTGTTTTGAAGTCTCCACGGTTATAGGCGTCCATGCCGACTTGAAACTCCGCCCATGCTGGCGCAGCGAGACAGGTCATCGACAGCGCAAGGGCGACAGACAATCGGAGCGCGATGAACCGCCGATCCTCACGCATATGACTCTCTTTTCCGGTTCCCGGATGACTTGATTGACGTCATGCTGAAGCGAGGCACGCCTGTGCGGCTTGGTTGCAAGATGCTCTCGCACAAACTCCTGTCATCGTGACCATGGGATAACAGCTTCATAGATCTTGAGTATGTTACTCATTCGGGCAGTGTACCTGTGAGTGCGAGGATTTCCTCCGGACGCATCGGTCGCTCTCTTGAGAGGCGTCTGCCAGTTCACAAGAGATGTGCACCGTACCGTGGTCTTGGATTGGGCGTCTCGCTGGGAGGGATATTCTAGGGGGGCTAGAGAGAAGAGGCAAGAGACGAAAGAACGCGATTCTCAAATCTTTCTCATTGCCGATCCACACTCAACGACGGATCAAGACGGTTGAGATTGGATACCATCTATCTGGGCGCTTTCCTGAAATGGCGAGATCAACGAAGGGCGCGCGCGCCCTTTGATCCAGAATTGCCACATCCAGCGCGTACGAGCCCTCCAGTATCCCTTTCGGGAGGGTCACCGCGTCCCCCACTTCATGTTGGGCACCCGGAAGCCACCGGCGTAGTTGAGCGGTGCTGGCCCACTGCGCGACAACCTGATCCTCGGCAGATCTCAATCGATAGGCGAGCGGCCACTCGTGGTAGATCGGAGCCACACCGACGTTTTCCCATTGTGAGCGCAGGGACAGTTTCCCGCCAGGCCGTGCCTCGGTGGCGTGAGTCATCTGGCGGAGGACGAATCGATATCCAATCTTCGAGAGGAACGCATTGATGCGTGGTCGCCATTTGGGCGGAATCGGGGATGACTTTGCATTCAAGACTGAGACATGCCACTCCAGCCCTTTTTGTAAAATCAGGTCGATATCGAAGTCTTTCTCGACCCAGTCCTGCATCACGCCGCACACCTCAAATTGTACAGGAGCATTCTTCCAAGCATTGCTGATCGCCGGATCCTCCAGCACTCGCGTATAAGCATGCTCCATATGGTTCCACGTGGAACTGAAGTACCCGTAATCTCCGAAGCAATCCCCGCGCCAGCCTGTACCCCGAGACACGGCATACTTGAGCTGTCCCCCATGAAGCATCACGAGAGGCGTGCCGGAAAAATACTTGAGGTACCATTCTGTGATCTTGATCTGATTGTCCTCAACCGGGAAATACTGCCTGCACTGCGCTTCGACACCCTGGCAGCAGGCCATATTCCACTCACCCCAGCAGCCGACCGAGCCGATGTCAACATGATCGATATCCGGTGAGCCAGCGTACCGTTCCCCGAAAGCCTTGATCAGCTTTTCGTGGTACTGGAGAAATGTAGGGCTGTTGTAATCGGGAAATGTTCCTCTGCCGACCGCCACGCTTTCTACGCCCTTGTGGAGCAGCCATGCAGGTGAGCCGGTCTTGTACTCCGTCATAATGCGAAAGGCCAATGTCTCTCCCTTCGCCTTGGCTTGGCTGATGATTCGATCCACGAAATCAAATGCGTACTGTCCCTCTTCGGGTTCAAGGTCAGCCCATGACCACCGGAAATAGGCCACCGTTTGTTGTGGATACTCATCAATCGAGGGAGGATGTTCGAATCCGAAATGAAAATCGGCTAGCCCCATCCCTGGATTATAGAGCACGTCCTTGATCTCTCTGGGATGGACAGTTACCGTTGGCTCCGCCTGCGCCGAGTCATCGTGTGCGCTGGCATCCAGACTGCTGGCAAGCCAGCAACCACTTTGTAGCACGACTATTACAAGGGCCAATAGAGAGAGAAGCGGTGTCTTCATGGAACGGTTCAGCATGTGACAGAGACTCCTACCAATTGAAATCCCACATCGTCAGAAAAGTCACTCTTTCCGGCGGACGCACGTCATGTGGGGCAGGAAGAGATCGGTCATAGTCGAGTGACGTGCCGCCCGCTGAAGATTGAAGCATTGAAGAATGATGGTGCCGAATGCGGGATTTAAACCCGCACACCCTTGCGGGTGCTAGCCTGCATTATTCATGAAGCTTCTGCTGCAAGCGCGGATACGCGGCTACAACGGGCAGTCTCGCCGCTCAGCCCTTCGACATACTGCATGAGTATGCCTCAGGATTTCACGGCTCCAAGTGCCCATCTCGCTTCACGTCTGCGCGCTTTCGCAACGAACCTTCATGAATATTGCGGGCTAGTCTCTGAAGTGTGTGCAGTGCATGGTTTGCCATGTCTTCTTGTGTCTCGCCCTTGCATATCTCTTTATGCGTACCGAAGTCCAGGATACAGCGCGATCCAGCAGAAGCCAACGGGTCAGGATCGGAGGCCATGAAACGGGCAATGATTCCATCTGGATAAGTAGGTGTAGCTCTGCACCGCGACCTTTGCGGAATGGAACTGGGTTGGGTCGTGCGAGATCTGCCGGGTTCCACCCTGATACCGTATTGTAGTAACTCTGTGACCAACCCCCGCTCTTCTTGTACGCGCAAAACATCAGCGAGGGCTAGCTCTTTGGGTCATCGAATTTGCAAGATGTGGGAGGCATGCTCCAAGCTCCCCTTCATCCACGACCTGCGCGGGCGAAGAACCGGTCGATCACCTGCCAATGGTGCCCCCAGCCACGTCATACCGACCGCTCAAGTGGCCGAAGGATTTTTCCTTAATCCCGAGCATCCCCACTTTCTTCTCCATTGTGGGTTCTGGTCCGTATAATCTGCCTTAATCAACGCGTCGAGACGTTCTCCTGTACCATGTATCGTACCCATCCCCCTCTCGTTGTAGCCCTTCTTGAGGGCGTGCCCCTTTACCCTGACCGATCTGTATGACAAAAACGGACAATGAATGAGCGATCTATACACCGCTAAAGTACTAGTTGCCCTGAACAGGCTCTTATGGTATTAATGCCACCGTCATTTGGGCTTGCGAGATCAATAGATTCAGAGGAACCGTAGCTAAATACATCATCAACTCGGGGAGGTTGTCATGGAACTTGCCATTGCGTTTGGTGCGCTTGTCGGTGTGTTTGTGCTAGGGGCGGCTATAATTGTGTGGTTCCCGTATGACAAAGATATGAGCTTGCAAGATCGGTAGATTCAGAGGAACCGTAGCTAAATACATTATCAACCCAGGGAGGTTATCGTGGAACTTGCCATTGCGTTTGGTGCGCTTGTCGGTGTGTTCGTGCTAGGGGCGGCTGTAATTGTGTGGTTCCCGTACGACAAATGATGGCATGCCGGAATGTGCGTTTTCCCATTCATGCGAGTGAGCGGGGCGCGCCGTTGGTATTGGTATCATCGCAGGAGGTGAATGTGTTCACGGTGGAAGAGAGTGCAAGACCTCTCTCGTTTTACCGTCTGTGATACAGAAGGCCAAGCCGGATAAATCAGAGCAAGTGTGCTGCGTGAACAGTCAAGCAACGGTCCAAAAGGCAGGGCGCGAGGCGCGGTGGCTGCAGGGCTTTCGCGCCTCCATGCTTTGCGAAAAGGGAAGAAATACAGGTTCGTCAGAATTCTTGAACCTTCTGTTGCTGATGGGTCGGCACGTTGATTTTTTGTTGTCTCCTCATGAACTTCTACAAATGAGGTTTGAGCACCATTGTGAAATGGCCTCGTAGCGCATTCGAATCTTTGTCTTGAATTAGGTGCTCAGATATCGCTCAAGGTTTCTCATCATCATTAAAGACTAGTGATAGGTGCCGAATTAGATCTCGGCGTACAAAACAGAGCTGAGAACAGCGCCTGTATCGCTCCATTATCTTCCCGTGATTCATCGTCCTGCACGAGAATTTCTATGTCATCCGCCTCGCCTTGTGCCCGTCTGACGGTCTTAACGGTTACTAGAATGATGTGGCCACAGCTCCCCTTTCGGCTTAACCCTCACACAGGATCTTGACACCGTCAAAGGGGGGCGAGATCAATTCCTCACGTGTGTAGCATGCAAGTAGCAGCGCTGCTGATGCCGTGATCAAGCACACTCTTCTCAATGTTGATGGATTTCACCACGCCGTCTTCAACCACCATTGAATAGCGCTCTGAGCGCCCGCTCAAACCATATTCTGGCATGTCAAAACTCAGGCCGATCGCGCGAGTGAATGCGCCGTCCGCATCCGCCAGCATCATGACCTTACCGTCGGCCCCATGCTCTTTGCCCCACGTCTGCATGACAAAAGGATCGTTGACTGAGATGCATGCGATGGCATCGACGCCCTTCGCCTTCAGGTCATCGGCTTTGGCGACGAAGCCGGGCAGATGGGAGGCTGAACACACTGGTGTATACGCACCTGGTAGGCCGAAGAGCACGACTTTCTTACCTTTGAGCAGCGTCGCCGTATCAATAGTGGCTACACCGTTGGCGGTCAGTTGTTTGAACGTGGCAGACGGTACCCGGTCACCTACTTGAATGGGCATCTGAAGCTCCTATCGTTGGTTGCCTTAATATCATTCGTGGATTCAATGAGACGCTCCTGAACGTATTTGAGCGTGAGACTTTTCCTGTCTAGTCTGTGGTGCCCGTCATAAAATGGTTGAGCGCACAAGATCCTTGACCCGATTCTCTTCCGGTTTCTGCCGGTCATGGCACGCTGACAACGTGATGAAGCCAGTGTGGCGAGTGGCTGCAACGAGATACTTGGTGCCCTCACTGAATCATGGGTCGGATAGAGAAGCTCACCGCACAAGGGGAGCACTCCTCTATTTACAGAAACGGGCAGGATTTTCTCCCCCGCTTGTTTGGGCACACCCACCGACGAAGGAGGCGTTGATACCGCATTCAGATGCGTGAGGGCCGTGTCGGCGTGGCCCGCTTTACCATGCTCAATGGCTTCGGTCAGCTGCGTATTCGCTTCCTTCAAAGGGTGCCACGGTAGAATTTGCTGGTCATCTTTGCTCCCCTTCCATGGTTAGAATTCACTGACGAAATAGACCGTCGGAAATCTGCAATGCACCTTAGCACAGCATTTCCGCAGCCTGTCAAGAAGCCCTGGCGGGCTGCTCGAAATCGAGAATTTTTCGAAGCGCATGAACATCTCTTTCGACCGGACAGGCACAATCCCGACTCCACTCCCACGGCGGCACGGGCGTACCCTCATGGAGAACTACCCGCCTGCCGATACCCTGCATTCTCCGCTTCTGCGGCGATATTACACGAGAAAAATGATTGCAAGGGGTCGTGAGTCTTTGTTTGAGAGAGTTTGACCAGTGCAAGAATGCACCCCTATGGCATCGTGAATTCTGTGTGACCTGCAAGAATGCTGCGGTATGTCCGCACGTGTGATGCGATGACGCAAGGGCAATCTGGAACAAAGATTCCCGACTCCTTTTCCCATTCATAAACGGGGCGAGAAGTGGTGGATGACGTACCGGGATGCCATTGGGGCGCAACGCTTTGAGTCGTGCAAGACGGCGAACAAGAAGGACGCGGAGCAACGCCTGATTGATCGACGGAAGGAAGCACAGGAAGGCCTGGCGCCAGCGGCCTCTATTAAGCCCCTCGCCTTAGAAGATCTTCAAGCGCGGTATCTTTCCTTTTGGGCCATCAACGGGGAGTGGCAACCAAGCAGTATCACTTCGCCCACTTCAAGCGAATATGGGGTAATCATCCGATTCATACCCTGACGGTGGAAGTATTGGACCAGTACCGCGCCTCACGCCAGGGGAAGAAATTCGGTCCCGCGACGATCAACCGGGAAATGGCGACCTTGAAACATGCCTTGAGCAAGGCGGTGGAGTGGAAGCTCTACGCAAGAGCTCACGAGAAGAATTGACCGCCATTAAGAAATATCAGGAGCCGGATGGACGGTTGCGGTATCTCTCCGGGGAAGCAGAAGCAGAACGGTTGCTGCAAGCCTGTGAGCCCTGGCTCCAGCGCATTGTCCTCACGGCCATTCATACTGGTATGAGGAAAGGGGAACTGCTAGGGCTCACTTGGGACTGTGTCGATATGACGCATGGATTTATCCGTCTTAAGCAGACGAAGAATGGGAAAGCACGGGCGCTGCCATTCAATGAAGCACTGTGGAGCCTCTTCAGCGGCTTACGAATCAGGCAAGACATACCGTGGGTGTTTCACGATGCAACGGGGAATCGGTGGAATGATATACGGCACCCCTTTGACGAGGCCTGTGACAGCGCAGGCTTGATCGATTTCCATTTCCACGATCTCCGGCATACCTTCGCCTCGTGGCTCATGATGCGGGGGGTTCCCCTCGCCACGGTGAGCAACCTCCTGGGGCATACATCGCCGACCATGACCCTTCGCTATGCCCATCTTTCGCACAGACACCTGACATCAGCCGTGAGGGTGCTGGACCCGGTTTCGGATAGCTTCAGTCCCGTTAAGGTTCCAGCTTCGCAACTTCCCCCGTGCAAACCTCTTCTAAATTGTTCATAATTCGGAGAAAGACTTGTCCCTTAGTCTGGAAATAAAATCTTATGGGCATCCTGTTTTGATCAAAAAATCAGCTTTCTAATGGATCGGAAGGCTCTTAGGAGAAGCGCAGTATCTGCACGTGGCTGAAGGGCCAGTTTATTGATGGATATCACCACTGACGTTGCTCAACCGGGTGTGTCCACTGGATGGATGAAGGTCATTATTTTGGGGGCTTGACCTTGCTGAGATTAATCACCGTTCTTTACATCTTGCTTCTTTCGACTACCACTGCATTAATTCAATCTTGCACTCCACAGTTACGGGACGGCGTGGGAGCTAATGCTGTGGCTGCCCAACTGGAATCGAGACGTAAAGCGTGTCCCTCTCTATCGACCTTTCGCGAGTCCAACGCTAAGCTACCTCTACCAACTGATAACGAAACTCGCGTGGTCTTCCATGGCGATTCAATCACAGCCCTATGGGCTGATCATGGGTTTGAGAGATCCTTCGTCGGCAATTCCTACATCAACCGAGGCATCAGTGGTGAGCACACGAGTGAGATTCTCTGCCGGTTTCGAGCTGATGTGATTGCAATAAAGCCGAAAGTTGTAGTGATTCTCGCAGGAACAAACGACATTAAATTTGCAAATGTAAGAGACATTGCGGGCCTTGCAAGATCGACCACATTCCAAGCAATTACAGATAATCTCGTCTCTATGGCGGAACTGGCTCGCGCTAACGACATTCTCGTCGTCTTATCTTCGCTATTACCCGTTAGTGATCATGAGAGGGATAAAGAGGGGAAGCAAATCATTAGGACCACGGACAGACCTCCTGATCAAATCAAAACACTTAATGAGTGGATAAAAGAATATGCGGCAAGAAACGGTCACACCTATTTGGATTACCATTCAGCAATGATAGATGAAAAGGGGTTTTTGAGAGATGAACTCAGTGATGATGGACTCCATCCAAACGACAAGGGGTATGCTGTGATGGCACCTCTAGCCGAACTAGCCTTAGCGACAGCTCAGAGGAGCGAAAGATAGGGCCAGAACCGAAGCAAGCGTAGAGCGACCACAACCATGATGGAGGGCTTGATGGCAAGATCTCGAAGCGAGGCCCCACTCTGCTTCATCGATGGTCGAAACTAGACGATTTAAGAACTGCGAGATCAAGCTACGCCGCCTACAGACTCTTTCCACTAGCAAGACACGATCTCTGATCAGCGATTCAGCGCCGAGACCCGAAGGAATTTAGAACCGCGTTTTGCCCTCCTAGGCAAACGCACTTGACAATTGCATGACAATTCAGCCCGAAAAGAGGCCGGAAGAGGTGTTAGTCTGTGTGTGAATTGGTGACGATAAACGAATAAAAGCCTTGATGGGAGAGGAGAAAAAGAGTTGGTGCCGAAGGCGGGATTTGAACCCGCACACCCTTGCGGGCGCTAGACCCTGAA
>ERZ1292625.1092-Hain-H41-01um-R1-1092-length-35332-cov-10_pt1 | contig 35332 bp, 35 predicted proteins | sample MGYA00564400_ERZ1292625 | MGnify/ENA primary metagenome ERZ1292625 (study PRJEB36523, sample SAMEA6512639) | groundwater metagenome | collected 2019-01-08 | study: AquaDiva: Metagenomics assemblies of 32 groundwater samples
GAGAAAAATGTACCAGAAAAATACTATTACAATGGCAAGCCATTGTTTGAAAAACTAAAAGGTTCTGTAAAAGAAGAAGGAAAAGTATACCAATGGCGTAGGCAGTATGTCCGAGAAAATAAAAGTGGTGTTTGTCCAACATTAACTGCAAACATGGGAACAGGTGGACATAATGTGCCAATTATTAAAGATAAGAAAGGTATCCGAAAATTAACCCCGCTTGAGTGCGCTAGGATTCAAGGGTTTCCTACTGATTATAAAATACCGAGACTAGCTGATTCTGCTTTATATAAACAATTTGGAAACTCCGTTAGTGTTCCAGTTATTGAAGCTGTTGGGAAACAGATGATGAAAGCAATGGAGTAATTACCAAACTTTTACTTTTGTTGCGATTGGCTTGATTTTATTCCTTGCGATAACATCTTTCTTTATACAAAAACGCGGTCTTCGTTTTTCTCCTTGCTGGTCTTTAAATATCTGATTTTTATTAACCTTGTTTTTATAAATTAACTTGTTTGGTATGTGATAAATATCAAACTTTCCATCAACTTTTCCGTCATTATAAAAATCAAGAAAGTATAAATCGTCCCACTTTGATCTTGGTCCGAAAGAAGTCAAATCATTCTCTACGCTACAGGCTTTAATTTGTTCTGCCTTGCCTGTTTTTGTGTTGAAAGTATCAAATGAAGTATTTGATAATCCATATGCTGATATAAAACGAGATGAGCCAGACCAAAGACAAAACGCAACTTCAGAAAGTCCCTCAGGAAAATTTGGCTCGCGTGACTTGTAATCTCGCATACCCATTTTTAATCCTCTCCATAAATCAAAAGTAGATTTCCATTTTTTACCATCGGCTTTTGTAAAATCCATTATTTCTAATGAACATTTCTCGCCAAAGACTTTAGTTTTGATTTTACGAGTATTCATAATGTTATTTAACAAAATAGTCCAAAGGTTTTTTATAGAGTTTCGCAAATTCTTTCAACTGCAAAACATCAAATCGTCTTTGACCCGATTCTATTTCTTGGCTGGCCTCCTCGAGCTAGAACCCTGCCGGGTCAAGCCCTGTAAGGCGATTTCAAGTTAATTTTACTTTATTTTTCGACGGGTCTCGAGCGCATCAGAAAGTGACAAAAGTGACACAGAAACGAGACGTGCGCGTGTCCTAATGCTCGCGCAGTCCGGTTTTGTCCAGGATAACTCCCACGGTCAAATAACAGATGGGATAAAGAATTACTGTGCCTGCAACAGTAAACCAGTTGCTCACAAATATATCCGATCCCCAAATTAAACCAATGACAAAAAGAATCCCAAAGTAAAGATAGTTATAGAGCACACTTCCTAACATTCCCCATCTGCCAAGTACAGCCTTTATGGTGGCAATGATTAATATGACTGCTAAAACCATCAAAACAGACACCCAATGATCTGCTAGAAATGACATTAGGGCATTCCATAGCATTTGATAAGCCTGTCTGGTCCCTTCATCGATAGCGTTAATAAAAGAATCTATCAGTTTTTTTATGAAGTTTGGTCCAGGCGTTGTGCTTGTAGAATTCATTATTGAAATTAAAATACATGACCCCAACTTAAATAAGCCTCCTTGGAATAATAAGCTAAGCCACTTTCGGGAAGTTTATTGAAATCAAATTGTGAGACTGCATCCGTAATTGGCTCTTTTTTGAAAGGCACATGAATAACCGTAGCGGTTTTACCATTAATACGGTCAGCAAGAGCTTCTGGCCAAAGCGAAGATAAAGCGGCAGGATCCATTATCCTTTCATAGCCTGTATATGCAGCAATGACTGGTATTTTACAGTTATCTATTGCGTAGGCTATTTCAAATGGAATCCAATCTGTATCTAAGCGGGTAGTTGGACCAATAATTAATAAAAGGTGCTTGGAGTTATTCATCCTTTCCCTGAGTGCGCGCCTCAGAGTTTCTTTGGTGCTAGAATCTCTAACATCACGTTTTTCGTGACTGTTTATAAATTTAAAATCTCCATCTTCATCTCGCACTTTCCACATTCTGAGCGTGTTGTAATACTTCATATCCGAATCCGTCGGATCTGAAGTATTGTTAGCATGAAATGCTACATATGTGCCGTTCCTATAGTTCATAATTACTCTTTTTTTGTTTTTTTATGAATCACTATCAGATATAAAATAATTGAAATTGCGAGAAGAATGAAAATAATTACATTAAGAAACGTGCTGGACGACAGACCATCAACACAAACGATTTTAATTTCTCCAATTATTTTTGCGGTGCTTACGGCGAGTAAGAGTAATGGGAAAATAATAGTGTATAGCACCCACATCCAATCAGAAAAAATGGGATACTTATCAAGATATGACTTTCCTTCTCGCGTAATAACATTTTCGCCAGACTCCTTGTTCAGGGAGTTTTCAAGTTTATGTACATAGGAATATTGTCTTTCTACAAAGACGGCTACTTGAAAATAACGGACAGTAAGGATAAGCAAAAGAACCCATGCGACATTTCCTATAATAGTCAGATCTAATTTTAAATTCAGGCCAAATTTAAAATTCACAAAATCATTAACCAGAACATTAGACGTAATTGGGGAAATTATTTGAAAGGCTAAAAAGCCCAAAGCAAGAACAACAAAAATCATTAAACGATCTCGTCTCTTCACCCCCTCTCTGATAATGGAGCAGGTATCTTTGTAGTGATCGTAAATTATGGATATTTTTTCAGGCATATCTGCGAATAAATTGGTTAGGGTAAGGGGCTTCATCGAGGGCCTTTAGTATATTTGCTTCTGTAAATGAATATGCCCAAGCAGTTTTTGATCCCAAAAGTTCTTCAGGAGATTCAAATGTTCTGTCCAATTTTACTGCTGCAATTCGCTTACCAAGATCAATACTTTGTCGTACTTCAAAATTAATCCAGTTCTTATATCCAATAAGACCCCTATTTCTATGAGGAGTGTTTGCATGCTCGCCAACAATTACGAGTGTATGGGTAGCGTCCTTAATCTTGGATGTGAGCGCAGCCTTTATTCTTCCAACGTTCGAGCTATTAATTTCTTCTGGAGTCGCGTCATCAAATACAAATTTGAACCTTGGATTTTCATTCCAGGCTTCAAGTAAATACTTATAATGTTTGTCGTTGTCGTAATCAAAACTGACAAATACAGTTGGTTTCATTTTATGTTTGGTTTCTTTATTGCATCGATGACCTTGCCGCTGATAAGAAAATCATCTCCTCTATGAATAAATATCGGCATAAATGTTTCGGTAGATTCGGATTCAAGCACAATCTGATCGTGCTCCTTATCTTCTTTGTAGCGTTTGATTGTTCCCATACCATCAACAACCACCACAACAATATCTCCGTTTTTCGGGTTCTTATAAGTGCTATCAACTACCACAAAGTCACCCTCTTCGATAGTTGGACCATCGGGCCTGATTTTCGCCAAATTCATAGACGGACCCTCAGCAACAAGAACATAAAGACCCTGCTTCTTTCGTGGCAACATTTTAGTAGAGACCTTGAGATACCCTTCAGTTCGTCCTTCGGCGAATATGGTTGCTGGGCCGCAATTGGCGGCTCCTACGACTGGCAAAGAATAGAAAAGGCTTTTGACCGTCTTGAGGTTGAACCCCCTATTTATGGGTCTTATAACGCTTTTTTTAAGGTTTACCTGCATAAGCCCTGCCCTTTCCAGTTGAAGCAGGTGGTGTTTCACAATTTGGGGCTTATTTTCGACGCCGACAAGCTTTGCGATCTGACGCAGACTCAAAGCCCCTAAATCCTGATGCTTCGCGAGGTTGAGTAATGCTGTTTGTGTGTTATGCATCCTTTAAGGATAGCACGGATTTTTTCCATTTGCAAGCCCTAGTGTAAACAGATTGTACACAGTTGACACCCCCATGGAGGGGTTTATACTAATTTACATGGAATCACAAAAGGTCGATTTCGAGTCAACGGACGTAACATTCCACAGTCGGGATTTTAGGCCCACTCGAAGCTTTGCGCGCGCGCAAGAAAAGGCTCGCACAAAAGATTCCAAGGTAGTTCGCGTATACGGAATTCCGCGGCTAGTGATAGACACAGAAACCAAGCTCATGCATCTCGGGTTTCAGTTTTCCGAGGACATTACGAGAAGGATTCAGAACGGTGAGTTGGTTATGCAGAAGAATACGCCATGGACTGTGGACGAAGAAACGCAAAAGAAAATAGCGGATAAAGAAAAGAGAAGATTAAAAAATTCAACTCGGGTTTGGCGCAAGGATAGTTAGTACACTAACAATTTAATAACGCTAGGTGGTGCCCCACATTTTTGTCGCGCCCACTTCGTATTGAGAACTTAGGAATCAAATAGTTGATTTTTAAGTCCTCTGAGCGAGGTGGGCTTTTTGTTTACCCTGCTCCAATAGTCGATTAATTAACAAAATACAAAAAACTAACATGACAAAACTTATTTGGCACACGGAGCAGCGAAAGATTAATAATCTTTTGCCTTATTCCAAAAACCCACGTTTTATTTCAGAGAAACAAATGAACGATCTGAAGCGGAGCATTAGGAAATTCAACGTGGTTGAAATTCCCGCCATTGATGTGGATGGCAAGATTTGCGCTGGGCATCAGAGAGTGCGTGCCCTGCAGATTTTGGGACGTGGTGAAGAATTGATCGAGGTGCGCGTACCAAATCGCAAACTTACGCAAAAGGAGTTTGATCAGTATCTCATAACCAGTAACGCCGTTGGTGGCGATTGGGATTTCGAGAAATTGAAATCCTTTGATTTGGGCCTACTTATGGATATCGGTTTCGATAAAAGTGAACTAGCGAATATCTGGGATGAGCACTTGGAAGTCGAGGGCGATGGCTTCGATGTAGAAAAAGAACTCGCCAAAATCAAGATTCCAGAGACGAAACTCGGCGATCTCATAGAACTTGGCCCGCACAGATTGCTTTGTGGAGATGCGACCGACCCAAGTACGCTCAAAAGATTACTTGGAAAAGAACGGGCATCAATGATCTATAGCGACCCCGTCTACAACATAAAAGTAAATTATAACTCCGGGATCGGTGGGAAGCGCAACTATGGCGGAAATGTAAACGACAATCGAACAGACGAAGAATATAAAGAATTTATCAGAAAAAGCCTCGAGAACTCTTTGTCGGTAACCAAAGAGGACGCGCATATATTTTACTGGTCCGATCAAACTTATATCTGGCTTATTCAACAGCTGTATCGCGAACTCGGTATACAAAACAAGCGGGTTTGCTTGTGGCTCAAAAACGGGCAGAACCCAACGCCAGGTGTTGCCTTCAGTAAATGCTATGAGCCCTGCACCTATGGCGTTCGCGGCAAACCGTATATTGCGAAGAATATCCAGAATCTCAATGAAGTAATGAACAAAGAGATTACGACGGGAAATAATCTCCTCGAAGAAACTTTGGATCATCTTGATGTCTGGATGGTGAAGCGCTTGTCGGGAAAAGATTACGAACACGCTACCTCCAAACCACCGAAGCTTCACGAAAAAGCGATTCGCAGATGCACGCGTCCGGGCGATATTATTCTCGACAGCTTTTCGGGATCTGGGAGTACTATGATTGCCGCCGAACAGTTGAAGCGCCGGGTCTATGCGGTCGAACTAGAGCCGGTGTTCTGTGATTTGGCGATAAGACGATACGAAAAGTTAACAGGCAAAAAAGCAAGAACAATTCGCAACAATGAAAAAAGATAAAAAGAAAGGAGAATTTCTGGAACACTTGCGGAAAATTCCAATTATACAAGTGGCTTGCGAAAAGACGGGCATTTCAAGAAACAGTATCTATCGGTGGCGGAAAGAGGACGAGACCTTCCGGAAATCGATGGAAGAAGCACTTCAGGAAGGTGAGGAATTGGTTAACGACATGAGCGAGAGTCAGCTCTTAACCATGATTAAAGAGAAGAACTGGTCGGCCGTGAGTTTCTGGTTGCGCCACCGAAATCCGAAATTCCGCGAACGTCTCGAGGTAACAGCAAATCTTCAAACTCCTCGGGAAGAACTTGATCCCGAACAAGAAGCGGTGGTGCGGGAAGCTCTGCGTCTTGCCTCACTCCTTCCTGAAGAAAAGTCGGATAAAGAAATTAATAACAATAATAATTCATAAAATCATGTCACAACTTAACTACGAAGAATTAATAAAAAAGTACGATTGCAAACATCTATCGCTGGATTTGGTGGAGAAGATGATTAAAGACCGGAAAATTCGCATAGCGGTCTGCCGCGAGAGTTTTTACATCTTCTTCCACTTTTACTTCGCGCATTATGTAAAGTACGAAACCGCTCCTTTCCAGCGGGAGATATTCCATCTGGCGGAGCAAAAAGGATCGAAAAATCTTTTTGTGATTGCCTTTCGGGGATCAGGAAAATCGACAATTCTCACGACCGCCTACCCGATCTGGGCAATCTTGGGGGAGCAGCAAAAAAAGTTTGTGCTTATTCTCTGCCAAACGCGCAGCCAGGCCAAACAACACATGATGAACCTGAAGCGCGAACTTGAAAGCAACCAACTCCTCAAAAACGACTTAGGTCCTTTCCAGGAAGAAACTGATGAATGGGGATCCTCGTCCTTGGTATTCTCGAGGCTCAATGTGCGTGTTACTGCGGCCTCAACCGAGCAGAGTATTAGAGGGCTGCGCCACAATCAGCACAGGCCGGATTTAATCGTTGGGGATGACGTTGAAGATTTGGCTTCCTCAAAAACAAGAGAGGGCAGACAGAAAGTTTCCCAATGGCTCACTGGCGAAGTTATTCCGGCTGGCGATAAAAATACCCGTCTCGTCATCGTGGGCAACCTCCTCCACGAAGATTCGCTGCTCGTGCGTCTCAAAAACGACATCGGAGAAGGATTGATCGAGGGAACCTATCGAGAATATCCGTTGCTTGACGAGAAAGAAGTCTGCGCTTGGCCGGGGAAGTATCCGGCGACGGCCGACATCGAAGCCGAAAAGAAAAAACTAGGCAATGAAATTGCCTGGCAGCGCGAATATCTTTTGAGAATCATTCCAAGCGACGAACAACTCGTCCATCCTTCATGGATCCAGTACTACGACAAATTGCCGCCAAAAACCCATAAAGCATATCGATGTACTTATGTGTCGGTAGATCTCGCCATATCCAAAAAAGAAGCAGCCGATTACACGGCGATCGTTTCGGCCATGGTTTTCGGCAGAGCCGACAGATTAAGAATATACATCCTCCCAAATCCGATCATAAAGAAAATTACGTTTCCGGAGCAGGTGGATCTCTTAAAGATATATAGCAAAACGGCAATGGATGAGAGTCGAGATATTTTGCTGGTCGAAGGAGTCGGATATCAGGATGCGTTGCCGCAAATGTTAGAAACGCTGGGTATCAAAGCGACAGCGGTAAAACCGTCAACCGACAAGAGAACTCGCCTTGCCTTGATTGCGCCACTTATCCGGTCGGGAAAAGTAAAATTTCCACGCGTGGGAGCCGAGGAGATTATCAGGCAGATAACCGGTTTTGGAGTTGAGAAGCATGACGACGCCGCAGATGCGCTTTCGATGCTCGTGAGTAAAATCTCAGAGATTCATTTTCATGAAGGGACGTGGATAATGTTTACTCTTGGGCCAGGAAGCTTCGAAGATAATGCTGTTTTCTACGACAACTATGTGGATATAGGAGACGAATTCTAGCTCCAGAAAGCCTTATGAACATTGCTCCGAATCGCTCTTTACTTCCCCCACCGTTCTGTCATCAATGGGTGGGCTATGGATATAGCTAAATCAGCCAATATAGGTAGTCCGGTAGCAGTGCCCGCAGTAAAAACAAGCTACTGCCTCTATGCTAGGAAGTCGACTGAGCAAGACGAGAAACAAGCCCTTTCGATCGAGTCCCAGGTAAAGGAAATGCTCTCTATCGCGGATAGGGATGGCCTTGAAGTCGTTGATGTCCGGAGAGAAGCTCACTCGGCCAAGGATTCGGGGCAACGGCCGGTATTCAAAGAAATTCTTGAGGACATAAGGCGAGGGAGATTTAACGGAATACTTACTTGGGCGCCGGATAGATTAAGTAGAAATGCAGGTGATTTAGGATCGCTTGTCGATCTGATAGATCAAAAATTGCTTGTGGAGATACGAACATACGGGCAGAAATTTGCGAACAATCCGAACGAGAAATTTCTACTTATGATTCTCTGTAGTCAGGCGAAGCTCGAAAATGATAACAAAAGCATCAATGTAAAAAGAGGCTTAAGGGCCAGATGTGAAATGGGACTGTGGCCGGCGCCCGCACCAACAGGCTACTTTAACGAGAAAAAAGTTGATCGCAAAGGTTACGTCATTATAGATTCGGAGCGCGCGCCAATCGTAAAAAAGATGTTTGAGAAAGTCGCCTACGAAAAATGGAGCGGCAGGAAAGTTTATCACTGGCTCAAGTTCGATCTGAACTTTAAAACGGCGGGCGGAAACAAAAATCTTACCCTCGGCAACATTTACGTTATCCTTCAAAACCATTTCTATTACGGAGTTTTTGAATATCCGAAAAAGAGCGGCAACTGGTACACGGGCAAGCACGAACCGATTATCACTAAAGAACTTTTCGATGCGGTTCAGGCGCAAGTGAAAAGCCAATTTGTAAGATCCGAGAGCAAAGAGTTTGCCTTTACTCGACTTATGGCTTGCGGATTATGTGGATCTGGAATAACGGCTGACGAAAAATTCAAAAAGCAGAAAAACGGAAACATCCACCGGCATGTTTATTATGGCTGTACAAGGGCGAGAGATAGAGACTGTAAGTGTGGCTATATCAACGAAGTCGAGTTAATCAAGCAATTCGAGGTAATCGTTGAGAAAATTGATATCGATGAAATTGGTATAAAGGAAAAGATCAAAGCCGAAGTAGAACGATTCAAAAAATTCCAGCAGGTGGTTTTGGGTATCAAAGAAAAAATCACCGTAGCGGATGTAGATATCCGTAACTATGCGAAATATATTTTGCGGGAAGGGACTCTTGTAGAAAAACGCGAATTTCTTGGTTGCATCAAAAACAAATTGATTTTGAAACAAAAGGTCGTTCGGCTGGAAGAACCAGCCGCAAGAGAATATAATGAAAAGGACAACTAAATATAAGTGGCCTAAACCATCGGAAGCAGTTCCGGCGGCATGGTCTAAAATCGCAGGACGTAAAGATCCCATCATCAGGGACGCGTCCTGCGTTATACGGGGAAACTCGTATATGGGCCGAAAGGCTCTACCTTGGTGGTGGGTTTTTTGCTACCCATCGCCATGAATAGAAAAGCAATAAAAACTAATCATGGCAAAACAACTTAACCGAATCATCAAATTCATTGAAAAAGGCGTTAAGGAGGCAGAAAACGCTCCGTTGCAGAATCTTGGAAAATTCACGAATCATAACTGGCGCCCAGTGCGTGGCATGCTTGAATACCCCGGCGTCTATGTTATTTACCAAGAGAAACGAAAGCAGCCACTCTATATCGGATCGGCTGGTAAGGGAGGACATTATCTCAAATATCGGATAGCAGATCTCTTCTACTTCGGAAACGGCAGGTATAAATTCAAGCACACCCTTACAGAAAAACTGCTGGATAAGCTCCGGAGGTTTAAAACAATCGACGGGCTAAGGGCGTTCTATATCGTCAGGTGCGGAGCAAAGTTTATAAAAACGAAAACGGTACGAGAGGCAAGAATTTTGGAGGACGTACTCATAGAACTTCTTAGTCCGAAATACAATCAAGAATAGAAAAGATAAATCTATGCGCCACGTTTCAAAAAACCAAATTTCTCTAGCCGGCGAATTTGCCGTTTTATCTCAGCTTGCTCTGCGCGGATACGATGCCAACTTGACGCTAGGGCACACAAAGAACGTTGATATTTTGGTGTCGGATTCAGGTTCGGGAAGAATGATTAAATTGGAGGTAAAAACAAAGTTCAAGAGCACCAAGAGTCAGGGCGGGTCTCCCAAACTTTTCGGCAATTACTTAAGTAGCTGGGTGATGGGGGCAAAACACGAAAAAATTAAAGACCCTAATTTGTTTTACTGTTTTGTGAATATCAGCAAAGATGCAAAGATTGTCAGGTTTTTCATTGTCCCAAGTCGTATAGTCGCAGACTACGTAAGAAAGCAACATGAGATTTGGCTAAAAGCCAGGAAGTCTCATGTAGATACTTCTATGAGAACGTTTCGCATTGGCATCGAGAAAGAAAAATATCCCATTCTTACTCCGACTCAGGAGAAATACGAAAATAATTGGGACTTTAAAAAGTGATTGTGAGATTAAAAACGCCCCGCTATTTCCAACATGAGTAACTGGACCAAATGAAAACTGCCGACTCGATCGCAGGTTTCTTTAAATAAACATGGAAAAGTATGAAGAATCGCGGTAACATAAGGTTGTGAAACTCACCGATAACGAAAAACGAGATATTGTTAAGTATTTGGAAGCGGGAAAACCACTTCCGGAAAAATATCGCTTTTTGCTGTTTGACGATGACAGAGAGGTTGAACTTCTTTGGAACGGAAAAACAAATGAGGTAACGAATGTCGTCTTGCCTTTTCAAGTCATAGAACAAATAGACGAGCCAAGGGGCGAGGGGAAAATTGGGTTGCAAAACAGCCTTTTTGATACTTCCGGCAGGCAGATAACGGGCTGGACGAATAAGCTTATTTGGGGCGACAATAAACTTATTCTTTCGTCTCTCAAGAACGGACCGTTGCGAAAAGAGATAGAAGCGCAGGGCGGTTTGAAATTGATTTACATCGATCCGCCATTTGACGTGGGGTCGGATTTTTCTATGGATATAAAAATTGGCGATGGCGAAGACGAAGAGAGTTTTACCAAAAAGCCATCGGTGATAGAAGAAATTGCCTATCGTGATACTTGGGGTAAGGGCGCTGATAGTTTTATTGCAATGATCTATGAGCGGTTGCGATTAATGCACAATCTTTTGGCTGAAGACGGAAGTATTTATATTCACTGTGACTGGAGGCTTAATAGCTACCTGCGCTTAGTGCTTGATGAAATATTCGGAAAGGATAATTTTAGGAACGAAATTGTTTGGCATTACAGTGGCTGGAATAAGCAGCTCTCCTCGTCTTTTGAGAGAAGACATGATTCGCTAATATTATACAAAAAATCCGAAAGCCCAATTTTCAACTCATATTTTGAGCCATGGGAGTCCAAAGAGGAATACGTAAGAGCGAGAAAGCAAAAGGTGAGCAAAGACGATGATGGTAGAGAATATGTTTTATCTGACGCAGGAGGCGGCAAGAGAATAAAGCGATATCTTGATGAAGTGTTGCAACAGGGGGTAGTAGTCGATGACGTTTGGGATATCGATAAATTAAATAATTCAGCGACAGAAGGACTTGGATATCCGACACAGAAACCGGAAATTCTACTCGAGAGAATTCTTAAGGCATCCTCCAATCCGGGTGATCTTGTGGCAGATTTCTTTGCGGGATCAGGTACATCGCTTGCGGTTGCAGAAAAACTTGGTAGAAAATGGATTGGGTCTGACCTCGGTAAGTTCAGTATTCATACGGCTCGTAAGCGCCTAATCGGTGTGCAAAGAGAACTCAAAAAAAGAGGTAAGAATTTCCGCGCGTTCGAGATTCTGAATGTCGGTAGATACGAGCGAGAAAATTTTCTTACAACAAACAATGACTTACGAGCGGAAGAAAAGGTAAGGCAAGCAGATAGAAAAGAAAAAGAATTTATAAAGCTCATCGTATCGGCATACAAGGCTGAAATGATCGACTCCTTCGAAACCATGGTAGCAAGAAAGCGAGATAGATTGGTTGCGATTGGACCGATTGATGCCCCAGTTTCTGAAGGCTTTGTTCAACAAATCGTTAAAGAGTGTGAAGATAAAAAAATAACAAAAGTAGACGTTTTAGGTTTTGACTGGGAAATGGGCTTTGATCGGCATGAATTTAGGGGAGGTGGTATTGATATAGCATTTAAAATAATTCCAAGAGAAGTGTTCGATAAAAGAGCGGTGGAAAAAGGACAGGTTAGTTTTTATGACGTGGCATTTATCGAGGCGGAGCCCATAATTAAAGGTAGGGCGAATAATAAAGAGCTTTCAATTAAATTAACCGACTTTTCCGTTTTTTATAATCAAGACAATTCCGGCGAAATAGCGGAAGATCTTCGTCCGGGCGGAGCTAAAATCGTAGTAGAAAATGGACAAGTAATAAAAATATCAAAAGACAAAAAGACCGGACTGATTGAAAAAGAAATTCTGACTAAAAAGTGGAGCGATTGGATAGATTATTGGGCAGTGGATTTTAACTTTGCGAGCCGAAAAGAAATCATCAAAGTTATAGAAGATGGCAAGGATAAAGAGGCTTGGACCGGTGATTACATTTTTGATAATGAATGGCAAAGTTTCCGAACAAAAAAGAATAGAAATCTTGAGTTTGTCTCCGCGCCTCAAGTCGTTCAGAAAGGAACTTATAAAGTTGCGGTTAAGGTTGTAGACATCTTCGGTAACGACACAACCAAAGTCATTGAGATAGAAATATAACATGGCCCTCCATAAAGATTTTCCAGAAGATCCGTATGTAATATTAGATCCGAGTATTCGGTGGTTTCCTGCTGACGAAGACCTGCGTGAAAAAGGAATCGATAAGCTTTTGCCACCGCTCGTTGCGGATTTACGCAAGAAGGTAAAAGAGTGGCGAGATAAAAATTACGAAGGAGCAAGTATTACTTCAAAATCACTTTTAAACTGGTGGTTTAAAGAAGAGCATATTTTATATGACGAGCATGGTGCTTCGTCTCGCTTCAGGTACTATTTTGCGCAGCGAGAAGCCCTCGAAACGGTTGTATGGTTGTATGAAGTTGCCAAAGTAAAAGATAAGTATGATCTGATAAGATACAACTCCACCGGGGTACTAAGCGCCGGAATGTTCACCGAAGATTGGTTGCGCCTTGTGATCAAAATGGCCACTGGCGCGGGCAAGACCAAGGTTATGAGCCTTGTCGTGGCATGGGCATATTTCCATAAAAAATACGAGCCGGATTCAAAACTGGCGAAGAACTTTCTTTTGATAACTCCTAATGTCATTGTTTTTGAAAGGATAAAGAATGATTTCGCGGGTTTAAAAATATTTTTTAGCGACCAGGTTCTTCCGGAAAACGGGTATCAGGGTCAAAATTGGCAAGATGATTTTCAGATTACTCTTCATTTACAAGATGACCTGAGAACTGTTTCTGATGCTGGGAATATATTTTTAACTAATATTCATAGGGTGTTTGAGGGGGATATAAAAGAATCAAGTCCGGAGGACAAAGATACTTCTGTATATTTTTTAGGAGATCAGCCCGTTACAAAGACAAACGATTCTAGGGTAGATTTGGGAATGATTGTGAGAGATATTGACGAGTTGATCATTATAAATGATGAGGCGCACCACTTACACGATGATAAATCAGCCTGGGTTAAATCTATTGAAGATATACACAATCGTCTAAAGCAAAAAGGAGATCAGTTGGCTTTACAAATTGATCTTACTGCAACGCCAAAGAAAAATGACGGCTCTATTTTTGTGCAGACAATTTCAGACTATCCGCTTGTTGAGGCCATACATCAGAGGGTTGTGAAAAAACCAGTGGTACCGGACGCAGCAAGTAGGGGGAAATTAAAAGAAAATCAAAGTGCTTTATTCAGTGAAAAATATCGAGATTATATAAACCTAGGTATTGAAGAATGGCGCAAAACCTATGAAACGCTAAAACCAATGGGCAAAAAATCGATTCTTTTCATCATGACTGATGATACTAAGAATTGTGACGAAGTCGCCGAATACATCGAAACAAGCTTTAAAGATTTAAAGGGCGCCGTTTTGACAATTCATACAAATAAAAGTGGAGAAATATCCGAAAACGTTACTGGCAAGAGCAAGGAAGAGCTAGATTTGCTTCGGAAGCAGGCAAACGATATAGATAGTTTAGAAAGTCCTTTCAAGGTGATCGTTTCGGTAATGATGCTTAAAGAAGGCTGGGATGTTAAAAATGTCACTACGATTGTTGGATTGAGGCCGTATACATCAGACGCGAAGATTCTTCCCGAACAGACACTAGGAAGAGGTCTCCGAAGAATGTTTTTCGGTAGAAACGACGTCGAAGAGTACGTGAGTGTTGTTGGTACTCCGGCATTCATTGATTTTGTCGAGTCAATAAACGGAGAAGGCGTGATCCTCGAAAAGAAGGCTATGGGATCGGGGGCAAAGCCCATTTCTCCGATGGTTATTGAGGTCGATAAAGAAAACCCCAAAAAAGACATTCAAAAACTGGATATAGAAATCCCGGTAATGTCCCCGAGGATTCAGAGAGAATACAAGAATCTCGCCGATCTGGATGTATCTAAATTCGGGAATAAGAAAGTCAAAGTAAAGACCTTTTCCGAAGAGGAAAAAAGAGAGATCGTATTTAAGGATGTTGTCGATGAGAAGACACATCATACAACAATATTGACCGGAGATATAAACCCTGACTACCAAAGTGTTATTGGTTTTTTTGCTCAAGCTGTCATGCGAGATCTTAGGCTGTTCGGTTGTTATGATATTTTGTTCGGCAAAGTAAAGGATTTTGTTCGCGATTATATGTTTGATCAACCGGCAGATTTGTCAGATTTAAACACTCTGAGAAATTTGTCGGAGATAGAATATATACGCCTCATCAAGGATTCTTTCAAAAAGGCTATCAATGAACTTACGGTTCAGGACAGGGGTGATACCGAGATCAAGAATTATATAAAGATCAGCGAAGCCCGGCCATTTGTGGTTAACGATAAGTCATTTTTTATACCTAAAAAGTCGGTGTTCAATAAGGTTGTCGGTGACAGTAATTTCGAATTAGAATTTGCAAATTTTATTGAGAATTGTGACGATGTGGTTTCTTTCGCAAAGAATTATTTGAACAAAGAAGCGAATGCGCTGAGAATCGAGTATAAGAATGCCGAGGGTTTTATCGCTACTTATTACCCAGATTTCTTTGTTAAGAAAGATGATAAGACAGTGTATATCATTGAGACGAAGGGCCGAGAGGCGGAGGATGACAAGTTGAAATTCGAGCGATTAAAAAAATGGTGCGAAGACGTTAATAACAGACAGAGTAGAATGATCTACAAAGCTTTGTATGTAAAACAAGAGGAGTGGGAAAAGGATAGGTTTAAGAATTTTGATGAGGTCATAAGATTATTTTCTAGGTAGCCGATCAAGACAAAAAGCCACCGAGTGATCGGTGGCTTTTTGTCTCTGGATACGGCGCTCAGCCGGTATGACGCGGACTGTACGGAGTGCTCTCGCTCTTCGGTTATCGACGCTCCTCGAGCGGGATAACCTATCACGAGTTGGCTGCGGGACAGGGAATCGAACCCCAATTTTCTGGTTCAGAGCCAAACGTCCTACCATTAGACGATCCCGCAATAGTTTGTAGTTTGTTTTAAGTAATGACAATTTTAGCACCAAAATAACGATTTAGTCAAAATTCAATTAAAATAAATTGCTTGCAATGAAGTAATTTGTTATTATTAATAAAATTATGCACTAGCGGGTTTTTTGATATGGCAAAATCTACAGCAACAAAATCAGCCGCAAAAGAAGAAATTGCGGCGATAAAAGAAGAAAACATAGAAGCAAAAGAAGCGGTTAATGAAATTGCAAAAGAATGTTCGGTGGAGGAAGAATTGAAAATGCCTAAAGGCGAACTTTCTATTATCCGTTTAGTTAATGCTTTGGTGGCTCATTCTTACAATGCCCAAGCCTCGGATATTCACATTGACCCGGAGGAAGAAAAAGTTAGAGTGCGTTTGAGAGTTGACGGCGTTTTAAACGATTCTTTTACTTTTCCTAAAAATATTCAGTCCGAAGTTGTTACCAGAATTAAAGTTTTATCCGGTCTTCGCACGGACGAGCATCAGGCGGCTCAAGACGGCCGGTTTAAAATTCCTATTGAAGGCGTTGGGTATGTTGATGTCAGAGTTTCTATCGCGCCGACTTATTACGGTGAAAACGCCGTGATGAGAATTTTATCGGAAAAAAGCCATGGTTTGACTTTGGAAGAATTGGGTTTTTCCGAAAGGGATTTTAAATTAGTTAAAGAAGCTATTAGGAAACCTTACGGCATGATTTTGGCCACTGGTCCGACCGGTTCCGGAAAAACCACAACTTTATATTCAATTATTAGAATTTTAAACACTAAAGAAGTTTCCATTGTTACAATTGAAGACCCCATAGAATATTCAATTGTAGGAATTGACCAGATTCAGGTAAATCCTCAAACCGGCATAACTTTTGCCCAAGGACTACGGTCTTTATTGCGCCAAGACCCGAATATTATCATGGTTGGTGAAATTCGCGATGAAGAAACCGCCGGCATTGCGGTTAATGCCGCGCTAACGGGCCATTTGCTTCTTTCAAGTATTCATACCAATGATTCAGCCACAACTTTGCCGAGATTGTTAGATATGAACATTGAGCCGTTTTTAATCGCTTCCACAATTAACATTGCCATCGGCCAGAGATTAATAAGAAAAATTTGCCAGGATTGCAAAGTTAAAAAGGTTTTAACTAGTGCGGAATTTGAAAGTCTTAGCGGAGTTTTACCGGCAAAATTTTTGGCGGAAAATTTTGCCAAACAGCAGCATTTTTATGTGGGCAAAGGATGCGTTAAGTGCGAAGACGGCTATCAAGGCAGAGTCGGCATATATGAAGTGCTGGAAGTAAGCGAAAATATAAGAGAACTTATTATGAAGAGAGCCACTTCCAGCGAAATTAAAGCCATGGCCACGAAAGAGGGAATGACTTCTATGCTTGAGGACGGATTTAAAAAAGCTTTGGCTGGCATTACAACAATCGAAGAAATTTTAAGAATTATTCACGAATGATTAATTTTAAAGGAGGTTTTCAAAAAATTTTCTCTCATATTCCGATTGCCGAGAAAATGCTTTTTGCCAAGCATTTGTCCATTATGATTAAATCGGGCATGCCCTTGCTCGATAGTTTGTGGTTGCTTAAAAAACAAGCCAGGTCAAAGTCTTTTCAAAGAATAATGGGCCAGATGGTGGTTGATATAGACAACGGCCAATTTTTATCGGCCAGCCTTGATAAATTTCGGGCTATCTTCGGAGAATTTTTTATAAGCATTATTAGAGTGGGCGAGGCTAGCGGTACTTTAGCTGAAAATCTTAATTATCTTCATCAAGAAATAAGAAAAAGTTATGAATTGAGGAAAAAAATAAAATCGGCCATGATTTATCCGATTATCATTCTTATAGCAACTGCCGGTATTGGATCTATTTTGATATTTTTCGTGTTTCCTAAAATAATGCCGATTTTTTCCAGTTTGAAAATAGACCTTCCTTTACCTACGAGAATGTTAATTTTTATTATCACTGTTCTGACTAATTATACTTTGTATATCGCTATTGCCGCCGTTTTATCAGTTGTTTTTTTTATATTTATTTTTCAAATAAGAACAGTAAGATTTTATTATCATGATTTGCTTCTAAGTATGCCATTTGTGGGTCGCGTTACTCAGAATATCAATATGACATCTTTTTCCCGAACGCTGGCTTCGCTTTTAAAAAGCGGCATTAAAATTGTTGATGCGGTTTTAATTACTGCCGATACTATGCCCAATTTAGTTTATCAGCGGGAGTTGCGTGCGATAGCCGAGCATATTAAGGCAGGCGAAGCAATATCAACTTATCTTGCAAAGAGAAGCAGATTTTTTCCGCCGATTTTTTATCAAATGATTCAAGTGGGAGAAAACACCGGCCATCTTGATGAAAATTTGCTGTATCTTGCGGAATTTTATGAAGCTGAAGTTGATGAAGTTTTTAAAAATCTTTCTACTACTTTGGAGCCGCTGCTTTTGCTTTTAATGGGCATAATCGTCGGCTTTGTCGCATTGGCGATTATTACTCCGATTTATGGAATTACTAAAAATCTTAATATAAAGTAATGTTCTTTGACGGATTAAAAATTAAAGCGAAAAATTCAGGGTTTACCCCGTACGACAACAGCGATAGCAATTTTTAGTTTTGTTATACGAACTACGGAATCGAAATTTTTTTAAGAAAATTATGATGTTAAAAACATTATTTCAAGAAAAATTGAATAAAACTAATCGCTGTTGCTCTACGGGGTTTACTTTGATAGAAGTTTTAATTGTTATCGGGCTTTTTGCAGTTATCAGTTATACGATTTATATGGCTTATTACAATGTTTTAGAAGCAGTTGACCGTAATCAGCTCAGGTTTGAGGCAATTTCCGCTTTGGAAAGCGAAATTGAAGTTGTAAGAAATATGGCTTTTGAGGATGTGGGAATTGTTAATGGTTATCCAATCGGCAAATTGTTGGCTCAAAAAGCAGTTCAATCAGGAGACAATAATTTCACTATTAACTCATTTGTAAGAAACGTTGACGATGGTTTTGACGGTACGCTTGGCGGCGCGCCCAGTGATACGGCGCCGGCTGATTATAAAATCGTTGAGCTGGAAATAAGCTGTTCAAATTGCCGTAATTTTGTTCCTTTGTCGCTTACAACAACCGTGGCGCCAAAAGGATTGGAGAGTGCTTCTCAAAATGGTTCGCTTTTTATAGAAGTGTTTGATGCCTACGGAAAATCGATAAGCGGAGCCAATGTAAGCGTTTTAAACGCGAGCACAACGCCGACAATAACCATAAACGATATCACTAATGTTAATGGCATGTTGCAATTGGTTGATATTCCCACCAGCACTTCGGCTTATGAAATAGCCGTTTCAAAGCCAGGATACTCTTCTGACAGAACTTATCCGCGTAATGATCCGCCAAACCCCAATCCGGCAAAGCCGCACGCAACAGTAGCCCAGCAACAGATTACTTCAGTGAGTTTTTCCATTGATAAGATAAGCATGGTTAATTTAAGCACGATTGACAAAATGTGCGCGGTAGCGCCAAATGTTGATTTTCTTCAAGAAGGAACGAAGCTTATCGGAGTTACGCCAGATGTTTTAAAATACTCTACCACTTCTCAAACTAATGCGTCCGGCCAAAAAACTATTAGCAATCTTGAATGGGACAATTATCAATTTATAAATTTAGACAGCGTTTATGATTTAATGGGCTCTTTGCCTCTGCTTCCGCTAACTATTAATCCTGATACTACTACTAATCTTAAAATGATAATGACTCCGAAGAATCCATTAAGCATATTGATTACCGTTACGGATGAAAATGACCAGCCTTTTAATGATGTGAGCGTAAATTTAACCAAGACTAATTTTGATGAAACTTTATTTACCGGAAGAAATAATTTTTCTCAAAGCGATTGGAGCGGCGCTAATTTTTTTAGTCAAAGCGGGGCAATAGACGCTGAAAGTTTGCCGGGCGAAATAAAACTTAATTTTGTAGCCGGCAAATATGCCACTAGCACCACTGAATGGCTTGTTTCCAATAGTTTTGATTTAGGCACTTCTACCGCTAAATTTTATCAAATTGATTGGCAGCCGGATGTCCAACCGGTTCAAGCGGGGCCGGACAGCTTGAAATTTCAAATAGCAACGAATAACGATAACTTAAACTGGAATTTTATCGGACCGGACGGAACTGACCTTACTTTTTATAATGCTACCGGCACGCAGCTTAACGTGATTCACGATAATAATCGTTATCTGCGCTATAAGGCTTTTATGAAAACAGAAGATGAAAATACCACGCCGAGTCTTTCTAAAATTAATTTCGGGTTCAGTTCTGGTTGTGTTCCAAATGGCCAGGCTTTTTTTGAAGGCTTAGCTTCGGGCAGTTATACGATAACCGCGCAAAAATCCGGTTATCAAGCATTTACTGATTCAGCGCTATCTATTTCAGATAATTGGCAGGAATATAAAATAAAACTTTTGCCTTTATGAAAATAAAACTTTTTATAATCATTGCGATATTATTTTTTTCTGTTTTGCCGGCAAGCGCCGCTGAACTTAATTATTTTGAATTTGGGCCGGATATTTCCAAAGCCTTAAGCGTTGTTTCTTCAAACACGCCTTATCAATTATTTAAGCCGCATGATGATTATTTAAGCGGTTTTGATATTTGGATAGAAAACGAAGGAAGCTCCGGCAGCGCGACTTTTGAGCTTCGAGATATTGATAATAATATTTTAGCTTCAAAGCCGGTCAGTATTCCATATATTGCAAAAACTTGGGGCGGTCAAAAATTCCATGTGAAATTTAATAATTCTGTTCAGCTTGTCAGTAATGCCACTTATAAAATCAGAATGTCCAGCATAATGCCTAAATTAAAAATTTATTACGCTGATTTGATTCAGCTTCGCCAACATAATGCCGATTATGTTTTGGATAAAAGGATCGGTTCGGCTTATTTAGGAAGCGCGGAACAGGGATTTATTTTTAAATTTGCTCTTTATGAAGAAGGGGATATTTTAGCGCCATTTATTTCCAATGTTAATATCTCGGTTTTTCAGGATAAAGCTGCCATACGTTTTAACGCCAATGAACCAGTTGATTATAAAATTATTTATACGCCTGAAGGATTGAGTCAGCAAAATACTGATTATCAAAATAATTATTTTGATTGCCAAGAGGATATAAATACCTGCAGTATTGAAATATCTGTTTTGGCCGATAAAACTTACAATTATCAGTTATTTGTTAAAGATGTTTGGGACAATGAAAGCAGTTTTAGTGGAAATTTTATAAGTTTGCCCGGTTGGACACCACCGCCTGTGTCTTCAACTTCAACACCGCCTATTCCGACAACCGACACAGTCTCGCCTTTAATTTATGACATTCGGATAGTTTCTTTGACAGATAAAGCGGTTAAAATTTCGTGGAAAACCGATGAAGTTGCCAATTCCAGCATGCTTATCGGTCTTGATCAGCTTGGTTCAAAGGTTATTACCAGCGTTGGCGATTCTACTTATGAATTCGACCATTTGCTTAATTCTTTTGATGCGCTTACTCCTAATGTTCAATATTACGCTTCTATTGCGTCTATTGACCCAAGTGGAAATTTTTCAAGTACAATGATAACTTTTAATACTTTGGCACAAAGCCAGACTAATCCTCCTTTGCCGCCTCCGATTCCACTTGTTCCGCCGCCTATACCGGCAGTTTTGCCGCCTGAAAATCCTTTGCCCGAGCCGGAACAAAATTCAACATCAAGCTTAATCAATCAAGGAATTCAAAATTTAAATCAAAATAATCTAATTGATTTAATTAATACGAATATTTCCGGAGGCGCCGGAGAGCAAGCGCTAAATGTTTTTTGGATGGCGCCTTCAAGCGGTGAGCCGGAAGGCGGTTATCGGATTGATATTTTTGACGAGCAAAGGCGCCTTAAGAGCCGGACTTTTATTTATTCCGGTATTCACGAGGCAAAAATAAAAGAGCTTTCCGCCGGAGAATATTCGGTAATTGTTTATGCCGATAATAACGGAGTTTTTGAAAAAGTTGCCAAGCCCAAAGAAATTATCGTGCCAAAAGCTGAAGCGCAAAGTTATTTTCAATTAGCCGGTTCTTTTATTAAAAATAAGAAAATATATCTAATGTCAATTCTTGCGATTTTTATTTTAGCGGCAATAAGTTTGTATTTTTTCAGAAAAAAACAGCATGACAATAGTTAATAATAAATCAAGGACGAATAATAAATCAGGCTTCACCATAATTGAACTTTTAGTGGCGTCGTTTATGGCGGCGATAATTGGAATTTCAATAATGACGCTTGGCAGCAATATTTCCGTTTTTTCTTCAAATCTTACCGAAGGCATTGATGTACAAAAAGAAATTCAGCAAACTTTGGAATTTATGGCAACTGAAATACGGCCTATGGCGCCTTCAAATACCGGAAGCTATCCGATTGAAGCCGCGGCTTCAAGTTCTCTGACTTTTTACAGCGACGTTGATGCCGACGGAATCAATCAGCGAATAAGATATTTTCTTGACGGCAATATTTTTAAAAAAGGTTTTTTAAAGCCAACCGGCAATCCTTTGGTTTATAATCCGGTTAATGAGATAATTACAGAAATGGTTTCCGGAGCTATTACTGCTTCTTCCACTCCGATTTTTTCTTACTATGATTCTGCATATAGTGGCAGTGAAGCGGCGATGAGTTTTCCGATTAATGTTTCAGCCGTAAGGATCATTAAAGTGACCATATCGGCCAGACATTCAAATCAGAGATCGCCGATAACTTTTACAATTAACGCTATGCCAAGAAATTTAAAAACCGCCAACTAAGATGATTAAAAACAGAGGCCAGCTTTCCATTCAAATATTGATTTATAGCGCGGTTGCCACGATTCTTTTAAGCGGATTTTTGGTTTGGGCTTATGTGGTGATTACTTCGGCTTCAAGGGCATATAATCGATCGGTTGCTTTTTCTATTGCTGAAGCTGGTGCGGAATATTATCGCTGGCATTTGGCCCATGATAATACTGATTATACGGACGGTACGGGCGGTTCTGGGCCTTATGTTCACGATTATTTTGATAAAAATGGAGTGCGTTTAGGCCAATTTAGCTTAGAAATTATTCCGCCTCCGATTGGTTCAACTGTGGTAACGATAAAATCAACCGGTAAAATTGATTGGGATCCGACAATAGAAAAAATTATTGAAGTAAAGATGGGTATTCCTTCGTTTGCAAAATATGCCGCAGTGCTTAATGCTGATGTGCGTTTTGGCAGCGGCACTAATGTATATGGATTAATACATTCAAACGGAGGAATTAGATTCGACGGAGTGGCTTATAATATTGTTTCGAGCGCCTTGAGCGATTATAACGATCCTGACCATTCTGGCGCTAATGAATTTGGAGTTCATACTCATGCAAATCCGATTGATCCTTTGCCGCCTGCTGCCGTGCCAAACAGAACGGATATTTTTAAAGTGGGCCGGCAATTTCCGGTACCGGTTGTGGATTTTGCCGGTATAACCGCTGATTTGGCTCAAATGAAATCCGATGCTTCGTCAACCGGATATTATTACGGACCGTCAGGCGCCTTGGGCTATCATATAGTTTTAAAAACTGACGATACTTTTGATATTTATAGAGTTAATACTTTAGTACCGCCACCCAGTAATTGCACCAATGTTTTGAATCAATCAGGCTGGAGCAGTTGGAGCATTCAAGCGGAAACTTTAATTCAAAATCGGCCTTTTCCTGCTAATGGCATAATTTTTGTTGAGGATGAATTATGGATAAACGGCCAGATTAACGGTGCGCGACTGATTTTTGCGGCAGGCCGTTTTCCCGATAATCCTAGCACTCGTCCGGCAATAGCGATAAACAACGACCTTTTGTATACTAATTATGACGGCACTGACACAATTGGTTTAATTGCCCAGGGGAATATAAATATAGGATTAGTAAGCGAAGATGATTTAAAAATTGACGCGGCTTTGGTTGCCCAAAACGGGCGGGTGGGCAGATATTATTATCGTCCGCCTGGGGGCGGGCAAAACAGATGTTCGCCGTATCACGTGCGCCAAATCATTACGCCTTATGGTATGATAGCTTCCAATCAGCGTTACGGGTTTGCTTATACTGACGGCACGGGTTATCAGATAAGAAATTTAATTTATGATGCAAATCTTTTATATAATCCGCCTCCAAGCTTTCCCTTAACCACCGATACCTATGAGATAATTTCGTGGAAAGAATTAAAATAAATAAAATTTGTTAGGACGTTGCCTTGTGGATTATTAAGTGTTGCTTTTGAGGTTGTGATATTAGATAATAATGATATAATTAATAAAAAGGTCGAGTTTGATAAATTTTATTACTATGAAGCAAAGAGGTTTTACATTAATTGAACTTCTTGTGGTTATCGGCATTATCGCTATTTTGGCAGGTATTGTTATTGTGGCGGTAAATCCGGGCAGACAGTTTGCCCAGGCCAGAAACAGCACAAGGAGCAATGACACGCGCGCTATTTTGGATTCTATCCATCAAAACATGGTTGAAAACGCGGGTAATTTTACTTGCGCGGCTGGATCTTTGCCTACTTCAACTACAGAACTAGGAACAGGCTTTTATAATATTGAAGCATGTATTGTTCCAACTTATGTTTCCAGAATGGCAATTGACCCGACAACCGGAACAGCAACTTCCACCAAATATTCGGTGGTATATGACCCAACTACAAGAAGAGTGACCGTTTCTGCTATGGATCCGGAACTTAACGCAACGATTTCCGTTACGAGATAAGAATAAGATAGATTGTATAAAAAACTAACCCCGCAATGCGGGGTTAATTTTTTATTTGGAGCTTTATTTTATATGCTTTTGGTTTCTTGTGGCTTCTTGCGGTTTCTTGTGGCTTCTTGGGGTTTTTTGCCTTCTTCTTGGATACTTTTAATAATAAGCTTATCTTCTTTTAGTTCGGAATCGAGAAGTTTAGTTCTTTTATTATCGATAAAAGTAAAGGCGCCTGGTTCCGGATAAAAAGCTTTTATTTTTCGGTTTATTATTTTTGCGATTTCTCCGCCGATAGTTTCAGCTTTTTTTATATCGTTTGGATTGATATAAGCGTCTTCGGTTTTGAATTTTTTTGTGTAAGTGGCTTGGGATTCGTTTTGAGAGACAGAGGATTTTATTTTTTCGGCTAAGCCAGGTATTATTTCAATTAATAAGTTTCCGCTTAATTCCGCCAGTTTTTTTTCTAGCTCTTTGTAATTGTGATTTGAGATTTGCAATTCGCGATTTGCAATAATCGGTCCGTGGTCAATTTTTTCATCCATTAGGAATAAAGTTGTGCCGGTTTTTTCTTCGCCGTTTAAAATGACTGATTGAATCGGCGTGGCGCCGCGGTATTTTGGCAAAAGCGATGGATGAACGCCGATTACGCTTAATTCAGGAATAGCTAAAATTTCTTTGGGGATAATTTTAGCGTAAGCGGCGACGATGAAAATATCCGGTTTTAAAGAGAGAAGCGAAGAGTAGATAGTGGATAGAGTTTCCGGCTGAAAAATTTTAACTTTATTTGCGCGTTCATTCTCGCCTATCACTTTTTTGGTTGGCGGGGGAGTTATAATTTTTTTGCGGCCCATTGGCTTGTCGGGATTGCAAACAATCGCTTCGGGAATAAAGCCGGCGTTAATTAGCTTATTTAAGATGATGGCGGCAAATTCCGGAGAGCCGAAAAAAATAAATTTCATACTAAATTTTTTCTGCGCTGTTTTTCAGTTTATTAATATTTTTTGCTTTGTCTATGAATAATATCCCGTTAAGATGGTCGGTTTCGTGCTGAAAAATTTTTGCCAAGAGGTCAGTTGCCTTGATGGCTATTTTTTTTTCGTATCGGTCTTGACAAGCTAAAGTTATTTTTTCCGGGCGCTCTACCTGGCCGTAAATTTTAGGAACACTTAAGCAGCCTTCTTCCATTATCGATTTTTTTTCGGATATTTTAGCAATTTTAGGATTAAAAATTGCGTAAAATTTCCAGCTGATAATTTTTTCGTTTTCTATTTTCGGCAGACGGGCGACAAAAAAATTTAAATTAAGGCCGATTTGGTTAGCGGAAAGGCCGATGCCGCTCGCTTTTATCATTGTACTTCTCATTTTTTTTATCAAATCATCAATCTCATTTTTTTTGAACTTAGAAAAATCAAAATCAGCAACTTTGCGGCGCAGAAATTTCTCCTCTTCCTTATTATTTATGGTTAGAATTTTTGGGTTTTTGGCTGTCATTTTTATTTTTTAGTTTTTCTCTTTGTATTATTCTCATAAAATATCCGCCTTTGTTTTCTATGTTTTTTCGCTGGGAAACATCTTTAGCTGTGCTTAAAAGATATTGAGTATCGTAAGTTTTGGCAAGTTTTATGTAAAGCGATTTATGCTTTTCATCGTTTAAAAGCTGGCTGATTTCCAAACCAACCAGTTGATAATTTTTATAAACTTTGGATTGTTTCGCCCTTTCTTTGAGGGTTTTGATGTAATTGCCTGTCTCTTCCATGATGAAATGTATTTAGAAGTTATATGAAAGGATATCAAAAGAGATTATTCCATTAAATTATAACTTCTATTATTTAAGTGGCAAGTTGTATCCAGCAAAGAAAAAAGGGCGTCCAATTTTGCGGACGCCCTTTCATTTAAAGTAGAGCTCGGAATCAGAGTCCGAGCTCATGTTCGGATTCGCCCAGGAAGGCGAGAACTTCGGGGGTGCTTAATTCTTTGTCTCGTAGAGCAGTTAGATGCTCTACTAGCTCTTCTGCGAATCTCTTGCCTGATTTGTCTTTTCTTATCAAGCAAAGAATTATTCTACCCGCAGCGTTTTCTACGGTGAGCCCTTTTTGCCGCAAGTCTGTGAGAATACCAATTATCTCTGGATCGGCCATTTAAGCTCACCTCCTTTGAGTTATTATTATTTGAGTTACTAATAAGATAATAGGGGATATTTGTAATTTGTCAAATTCTAGTGCCCGAGGGGAGAGTCGAACTCCCATGCCTTTCGGCACACGATTTTGAGTCGTGCGTGTCTGCCATTCCACCACCCGGGCGTAAAATTAAAATTTTCGAGTTGATAATAGCATAAAAAAATAGTATAGTAAATATAATTAAATTAATCTTTAAATTATTAATCCCTAAAATATGGCGCGCGTTGTTTCAATTTATAATCAAAAAGGCGGAGTGGGCAAAACCACTACAGCGGTAAATTTGTCCGCTTATCTGGCTCATCTTGGCAAAAAATCTTTGTTAATAGATTTTGACCCTCAAGCCAATGCTACATCAGGATTTGGCGTTGTTCCGAACCTTGAACATAAGAGCATTTATCATGGAATTTTGGGCCAAAATAATTTTGAGGATATTTTTTGGCAATCAAGCCTTCGCGACCACCATTTAATTCCTGCAAATCAAAATCTGGCAGGCGCGGCGGTAGAGCTCGTCAATATGCCGGAGCGGGAATATTATTTAAGAAAATTTATCAATAAAATCCGGCATAATTATGATTATGTCATAGTTGATTTGGCGCCTTCATTAAGCCTTTTGACAATAAATGGCTTGGTGGCTTCAGATGAAGTTTTAATTCCAGTTCAAGCCGAATATTACAGCTTAGAAGGTTTGGGCCAGCTTCTTGAAACTATCAATCTAATAAACAAAAATCTCGGCCGTCAGATAAAAGTTGCGGGTGCTTTGATTACAATGTATGATAATAAGGAAAAGTTTAACCGGGAAGTTTCAGAAAACGTCAGAAATTTTTTTCCGCGCAATGTTTATGCCACGGAAATTCCTCGGTGTGTAGCTTTGGCTGAAGCGCCGAGTTTTGGAAAACCGATAATGTTTTATAAGCCGGATTCTCTTGGCGCTAAAGCTTATGAGCAATTGGCAAGAGAGGTGATAGAACAAGAAATAAAAAACGAGGGATAAAAGATTGGAAGCCAAAAAATAAATAATCAATAAGATTTTTTAAAAGTTTGTATTTAATATTATGTTAGGCAAGGGATTGGATTCATTAATACCTTCTCAAAATAATCCGCAAGATTCCCAAAGTCAGAATAAACAACCTGGGGCGGATTTTTATTCTGATAATTCCGGCAATGTTTCAGACAAACGAATTGTCAATCAAGAGGTTAATATGTCGATTTCAAATAACACTTCTTTGAAATCAGGGAAATCAGGAGAGTCAACACAATTAAAATCAAGCGAGGAAAATCAAAATAAGGATTCTGTTTCTGGAGAATCAGCAAAGAACGCGATTGAAAAAGATTCGCCGGAATTCAGCCAAAAATATCATCACCGGCTTTATCACGATGCGGTTTTTCATATTGAGATTGATAAAATAAAACCAAACCCGCATCAGCCGAGAAAATATTTTAGCGAAGAATCGCTTAAAGAATTAGCGGCTTCAATAAGAGAATTCGGAATTATTCAGCCTCTGGTGGTTTCTAAAATTGAAAAAGAAACAGATGTTGGAACTTCTGTAGAATATCAATTAATTGCCGGCGAACGCAGACTAATGGCTTCAAAAATGCTTGGCATGGAAAGAGTGCCGGCAATTGTAAGGCGAGTTACGCCCGGATTGGAACAGATGGAGCTTGCGATTGTGGAAAATATTCAACGGGCTGATTTGAATCCGATTGAAACGGGGCGGGCTTATGCCAAGCTTCAGGATGAATTCGGCATGACTCAAAGAGAAATTGCGTCGCGTTTGGCTAAAAGTCGCGAGGTTATAGCCAACACTTTAAGGCTTTTAAATTTACCTTCGGAAATTCAAGATGCGGTGGCTAATAATGAAATTAACGAAAGCCAGGCCAGACTTCTTTTGGTGATTGATGATGTGGGCCAACAGATGAATGTTTTTCATGAGCTTAAAGCCAATAAATTAAGCGTTAGAGAGCTTCGCAGCCGGCTTAAAAAATCCGGTAAAAATTCAGAAAGCGCCGGCAAACCGGCAGTGATTGACCCGGAAATGCATCAGCTGCAAGAACAATTGACTGATATACTCGGCACTCCGGTAAAAATTGAGACTACTGAAAAAGGCGGGAAAATAGTCATTCCATTTTATTCTTCAGAAGAAATAGCGGGAATCGTAAAAAAACTAACTAATAGTTGACAGAGAATAGAGGCCAGGGAATAAGGAGAATGGTGATTAGAGGATTTTTATATTAATTTATAACTTATTTCTTTTACCTCTTTTATTTTTTTAAGCTTAAAAATCATTTTTTCCGCTTTTTCTTTATCCGCGTTGCAGCGGATTTTTATTATTGGATGATTCGAGTTTGGGAAAACATTCATTGTTTCGATATTGATATGATTTTTTGAAATAATCGAGGAGATGTCTTTCACCAAGCCAATGCGATCGCTGGCGGTTATTTTAAATTCGGCGCGGCTTGATTTTTTAGGCCGGGCAAAGTTATTTCTTAGAGCTGACTTGATTTTTTTCTTGGCGATGCTGGTTTTAACAAATTCCAGCCAAGATTCAGATGGCTTTTTGCTTTTTTGAATTAAAATTTCCACCATGTCGCCTGATTGAAGCTGGCAATCAAGAGGGACAATTCTGTTGTTTATTTTAGCACCTATGCATTGGTCGCCGATATCAGTGTGAATTGAGTAGGCAAAATCAACCGGCGTGGCGCCCGAAGGAAGATCAATTGCCTCGCCTTTGGGAGTGATGGCAAAAATCCTGTCTTTTAGAAAATCAATTTTGAGAGATTGTAAAAACTCTTCGGGGTCGGAAAATTCTTTCTGCCAGGTGCGCAGTTGATTGACCCAAGTAAGTTCTTTTTTGCCGGCTGAAGAGCTTTTCCTTTCCAAATAATCTTTTTTGCCCTTTCTTTGTTCATAAAGCCAATGGGCGGCAATGCCGTTTTCAGATTCATCGTGCATTTCCAAAGTTCTTATTTGAAATTCCGTCGGCCGATTGTTAAGGCAGAAAACAGTTGTGTGAAGCGAGCGGTAGCCGTTGGGCTTGGGCATGGAAATATAATCCTTGATTCTTCCCGGAAGCGGCGGCCAAAGCTGATGAATCATGCCTAAAGCGGCATAACATTCTTCTATGGTTTGGACAATAATTCTTAAAGCGACTAAATCATAAACATGTTCTAAATTCATATCATAGCGAAAAAGTTTTTTATAAAGACTGGAATATCTTTTGGCGCGAAAATCAATTTTAATCGGCTTAATGTTATTTTCTTTAAAATTTTTTTCAATGATAGTTTTAACTTTTTCCAGATATTTTTCTCTTTCTTCGTAGCGTTCTTTAACATTGTCAATAAGCCATTTGTATTCTTTGGGATAAAGATAGGGGAAAGCCAAGTCTTCAAGTTCGCCTGATAAATTCTGCATGCCCAATCGATAAGCTAAGGGAGCGTAAATTTCAGAAGTTTCTAGGGCAATTCTTTTTTGCTTTTGATACGGGATGGCGGAAAGAGTTTTCATATTATGGAGCCGGTCGGCGAGTTTTATCAAAATTACTCTCAAGTCATGGCTTAAAGCCAGAATCATTTTTCTGACATTTTCCGCTTGGTTTTCTTCGGTTGTTTTAGAGGATTTTTCTTTTTCTTCGCGGTATTTGATGCGGCTGATTTTTGTTACTCCGTCAACCAAAAAAGCAATTTCTTCACCGAAAATTTTTTTAATGTTTTCAAGCTTAAATTCCGTGTCCTCCGCAACATCATGAAGCAAAGCCGCAGCAATTGTTTGGGAATCAAGTTGCCATTGAGCTATTTTTAAAGCGGCGCTGGTGCAATGATTAAAATAAGGTTCTCCGGATTTTCTCTTTTGTCCGGAATGAGCCGATTTGGCAAATTCGTAAGCTTGTTCAATAAGGTTTGATTCTTGGCTTGAAAGAGGCTTAGATTCCTTTATTTCCGCTATAAATTTCTTGACATCCATATGATATATAGCGTATTCTAAATATTAGGAATTTACAAATAAAAAATGGAAAAAGGAGGAGTTATGAGTGTCAGAAAAGTGATGATTATTTGTGGAAAATGTGATCGCATTATTCCGAATTCAAGGAGCAATGATAATTGTTTTTGTGGAAATAATCCGCCTCATGATGGAAGGTCCTGCAAAGAATCAGAATTTTTCTGCAGTGAGTGCGGTTATCAGGCTCGTCCTGATGACGCAAAAGAAATTTGTCCAAACTGTATGACCATGAACTCATTTATAATGACAAAAATGGAAGTTTTCTAAAAAAAATATCTATCGGGGCGGTTTGCCAGGCACCGGACAATAATAAATAAGTTGGCTTCTAGATGTTATGAGGCAATGTTCGGGAGGGCTCTTCTGATGGGGGAAGAACAATCTGACTGGCAAATTGCCCCGACCAGATTAAAAGGAGATTTTATGAAAACAGATTTTTCGCATTTGCCAAGGGCGCCAAAAGGTTTTTTAGTGAAAAAAGAAGAGGGACACCTTCATCTTTTGTATAAAGGAGAAGGAGTGGCTAAATTTCCGCTGGATGTTGATTTGGCAGTGGTGAAAGAAGCGGCGAGAAGGCATGTGGTATTTCTTAGGCACAGCGTGGTTTGCGCTTGGCTTACGAAATAAAAATAAGCGTTATAGTTATAAAAGGTTCAGGATTAATCCTGAACCTTATTTTTTTATTATATTTTATTGGCTGGCGATTTTGTAATGTTAAGCGTTTTTAGATGTTTTTTCTAATTTATGCGGATTGTAATTCAAGCAAGTTTTGTTGGAGCATCTTTCAGGGATTGTTTTTGTGCCTTCCATCATCAGCGAGCCGCAAAGTTTGCAAGTGTTTCCGGTGGGTCGGGATTTCATGATGAAATCGCATTTGGGGTAATTAGAACAGGAATAAAATAAACCGAATCTTCCGCGGCGTTCAATTATTTCACCAATTTCTTCTGTCTTTCGGCTTGCCTGTCGGCAGACAGGGCATTTAACGCCAGTTTTTTTCTTCTCTTCTTCTTCGGGGCTTGTTTTAATGAATTTGCATTTCGGATAATTGGAGCAAGATATGAATTTTCCAAACCGGCCTTCGCGCTCTACTAGTTTTCCGGTTTGGCACTTAGGGCAAATTTCTCCGGTTTCTTTCGGTCCTTCCATTATTGAACCGTCTATTTTTCTTGCCCCAGAACATTCCGGAAATTTGGCGCAGCTTAGGAATTTTCCGTTTTTTGAAAGCTTGATGACCATTGGACCATTGCAGATTGGACATTTAAATTTTTCGTCTGCAACGCCAAGATTGGTGAGTTTTTCCGTAGTTTTGTCTTTCAATTTTACTTCTTTAGAAAATGGCCCATAGAAATTTTTCAGCATTTTTTCATATTGTCTTTTGCCTTTGGCAATTTCATCTAATTCATTTTCCATTTCAGCGGTGAAAGAATCGCTGATATATCCACCAAAATTATTTTCTAAAAAAGTGCTTACAACTTCTCCGGTATCGGTGGGATGCAGAGTTTTTCCTTCTTTTAAAACGTATCCGCGGTCATTAATTGTTTTGATAATAGAAGCATAAGTGCTTGGCCGGCCAATTTCTCTTTTTTCCAATTCTTTGATGAGTCCGGCTTCGGTGTAGCGGCCGAGCGGCTCGGTTTGTTTGCCTTGGCTTTCAATATTTAATAATTTCAAAGATTCATTTTGTGAAAGTCTTGGTATTTGTATTTCTTCGCCCTGGGCATCAATATCTGCCGCAAGCCAGCCCGGGAAAACAGTGATGCTTCCGATAGCGGAAAAATTCGGAATAGTTGTTTGCTCCGACGATCCTGTCGGAGCTCCGACCTTGCGTCGGAGTTGTCGGTTGTCGGTTGTCGGTTGTCGGTTGATATTGGCCGAAACTTTTGTTTTAAGTATTTTGGCGTCAGCCATTTGCGAAGCGATGGCGCGTTCCCATATAAGGCGATAAAGTCTTTTTTGTTCGTCATTTGCTCCGGCTGTTTTTTGGCTGATGCTTGTCGGACGAATCGCTTCGTGCGCTTCCTGAGCGCTTTTGCTTTTTGATGTGTATATTCGCGGCGCGAGATATTCTTTTCCGTATAGTTTTTCTATTGCATTATAAATCTGAGGCAAAGCTTCTTTGCTGATAGTTACGCTGTCAGTTCTCATGTACGTGATAAGGCCCTGTTCATAGAGTTTTTGGGCAATGGACATTGTGCGGGAAGGCGCATAGCCAAATCGCGAGCTCGCGGTTTGTTGAAGCGTTGACGTTATAAATGGCGGTCGGGGAGAGCGCTTTGTTTCGCTTTGCTTTACCTCCGTAATTTTCCATGGATTTGATTGGGCAATTTTTAAAATTCGATTCGTTTCCGTTTCATCTTTTGGCTGTTCTTCACAAGTTAAAATAATTTTATCATTTTCTTCTGTTTTAAATTCTCCGGATATTACCCAATAATTTTCCGGTATAAAGGCGCGAATTTCCCGTTCGCGTTCCATAATTATGCGAAGCGCAGGGGATTGCACGCGGCCGGCAGAAAGTCCATAGCGCACTTTTTTCCAAATAAGGCCGCTTAAATCATAGCCAACTAAGCGATCCAATACTCGGCGGGCTTCTTGGGCTTTGCGCAGATTTTCGTCAATAGCGCGAGGATGCTTCATCGCTTCCTTAATGGCGCTCTCAGTAATTTCATGAAAAACAATGCGCTTTGGTTTTTTCAACTCGCAGGATTCTTTGATGTGCCAGGCAATAGCTTCTCCTTCTCGGTCAGGATCGGTTGCAAGTATTACTTCCTTTGCTTTTCTGGAAAGCTCTTTTATTTCATCAACTATTTTTTCTTTGCCTTTGACGATTTCATAATGAGGAATAAAGCCGGCCTTTATATCAATGGCTTTTTTATTGTTTTTAGGCAAATCGCGAATATGCCCGACGCTGGCGCGCACGACATAATCTTTGGGCAAATATTTAGAAATCGTTTTTGTTTTAGTTGGTGATTCTACAATGACGAGATTCATGGTTTAAGTAAGATATTAAGTACCAAATTCAAAATGTCAAATTTTGAAAACTAACTATTTACTATTATTTGAATTTTCTTATCCAATTTTTATAAACTATATCCTTTTTTTGTTTCTTTTATCATTCCTTCAAGAGTCAAAAAGGTAATTGCCGAATTGGCGGTTTGCGGTTCAAGTTCGGTGATTTCGATAATTTTGTCAATAACTAGCGGTTCGCCGGCTTTTTTAATTGCCTCTATAACCCGTAATTGATTTTTATCCGTGATATTTTTTCGAGTCAATTTTTTATTAGAAATTGGAATTTGGAGGTCGGAGATTTTTAAGTTGAGGTCTTCCAAAATATTTTCAACAGAAGTAATGAGTCTTGCTCCATCTCGTATAAGCGCGTGAGAACCAAAATAATTAGGGTCATGAATAGCGCCCGGAACCACAAAAACCTCTCGGCCTTGTTCAGCGGCCAATCTTGCGGTGGCTAGCGACCCTGACCTTTCCGGGGCTTCAATGATAATTGTGGCAAGGCATAAGCCGCTGACGATGCGGTTTCTTTCCAAAAATTGATTGGGAAAAGCGGGAGTATTAGGCGGATATTCCGAAATAATCGCTCCGCCTAATTCTATAATCTTTTTAGCAAGATTTTTGTTTTGAGCTGGATAGATTTTATCCAAGCCATTTGCCAAAACCGCGATAGTTTTTCCTTTTGTTTCTAGGGCGCCTTCATGAGCTGCGGTATCAATACCCATAGCCAGTCCGCTTACTATTATTATTCCAAGTTTGGTAAGTTTTTTAGCAATTTCCTTGGCTAATGATTGGCCGTAATTTGAGGCTTTTCGGGTGCCGACAATAGCGATTTTTAGTCCGTCAGCCGGCGATTCATCGGGCAGTTTTCCCAAACAATAAATTTTTTTAGGAGCATCCGGAATTTCCTTAAGAAGCGACGGGTATTTTTTATCGCTAATAGTGATAACCGTTAAGGAACTGGCTTGATTCATTAAAATTTATTATAATATAATAAAGGCATAAATCATAATTTAAAAATAAATTATATTATTAAATGAGGAGTGAATTAGTAAAAATAATGATCGTTTCGGCGGCGCTATCTTTAATTTTGATATTGCTATTATTTTTTTTAGGTTTTGATATTTCAAAAAAAATGACGAAGATAAAGCAATTACGCAGCGATTATAATTTTAGTTCCAATAAAACAGCTAATCTTGCTGTTTTACGCCAAGATATTGCAAAAGTCCAGCCTTATTTAGAAAAATTTGAAAGTATTGTATCAAATAGAGATAAATTGATAAATCTTCCGAGAGACATGAGTGCTTTAGCTAGTCAGAACGGTATTTCTTTTAATTCCACTTTTTCCGGAGAAAACCAAGGGAAGCTAGAGAACGATTTAAGCTGGATAGCTTTGACTATGTCTGTTGAGGGAAGTTTAAGCAGTACCACCAATTTTTTAAAAACAATTGAGACGAGCAATTATTATATCAAATTAAACACGGCTGATTTTATTTCAAAAAACGATAATAGTTTTAGAACATTATTTTCCGGAAGAGTATTTTATTTTGATAAAGTTAAATAAAATACAAAAAGTAAATTTTTATGAAAAAAAATAAAGAATTGATATTTATAGCGATAGGCATTTTTTTGCTTTTGGTTGCAGGAGTAATTGTTTTTTATTCGCTTAATTTTCTGGTTAAAAATATTGATTTAGCATTAAATGTTGATACCTCGGAAAACCGTTCGGTTACAAGGCTTAATTTTGAGGGGTTGAAAAACTTGGGTATTATAGAGTAATATTTATTTTGCGAATTAAGAACTTGGGTGCGTAGTTCAGCGGTAGGCCTGTCTGCCGATAGGCAGGATGTTATTCTGATGCGCAGTAAAAATTTTATTAAAATATGCGAGTGTAGTTCAGTGGTAGAACGCTGTCCTGATAAGACAGAGGTCGAAGGTTC
>ERZ1292625.1094-Hain-H41-01um-R1-1094-length-35309-cov-6_pt1 | contig 35309 bp, 68 predicted proteins | sample MGYA00564400_ERZ1292625 | MGnify/ENA primary metagenome ERZ1292625 (study PRJEB36523, sample SAMEA6512639) | groundwater metagenome | collected 2019-01-08 | study: AquaDiva: Metagenomics assemblies of 32 groundwater samples
AACACCCTCGTCACGTTCACAAACTACGGAAATCGTGGCTTGCCAAATCGTGGGATCAAACAGAGCGGCAAGGCGATCAGCATCATCATCTGATACATTCTCTGGCTGGGCACAATAATTGAAGAATGGGCTCCTACCAGTTGCCTTATGCCAGGCATTACCTCGTTCTGCGATCTGCTCCAGAGTCAGCTTGTGGAGAAAAGGGATCAACTTATTGCGTCGCTCATCGGTTGATTCATGAACCGAGAACTGAAGTCCAATTGTAGGAATCTCAACCGAGAGATCCTGAAGCCAGCGGTAATCGACATCAGGAGCAGAGGTCGAAATCAGGAGAGCAGCATTCGGAAACAAGCCATGAAGTTGACGAAGTGCCGGAGAGAGATTCTTTGCGTTAAGCATTGGCTCTCCCATCGACATGAACATGATTTGGAGTCGATCCATTTCCGCTGGTCGAACTCCAGTATCAGAAAGAAGCCGAAGTGGCTGCTCCACGATCTCTTCGATAGTCAGGGACCGAACGAAATTATCTCCGGCACCGCAGAATCGACAGCCAATTGGACAGCCGCTTTGCGTCGAGCAGCAAATGACTGTTCGCTCCTTGTATGTCGGATACTTGTAGAGGACAGATTCCGCAACCGCTGTATTCGAAGTAAAAACATACTTCAGGACATTGGTGTCGGACGACTTGATGATCTTGATATCGTTCCACATATTACCGCCGAAACGCTTTGTACTTGGCATCAATCGCCAAATACCGATGACCGCCATTGCCGTTGTTTAGAATCGCCACATCGAACGATTCATAGAGCTTCGGCAGATCAATCTCGGAAAGATCAACCTCCTGATTCTGGGCGAACCCAGTTTGAGCCTCGAATGACTCGCCCCAGTAATAGATAAATGCTTTCATTTGTCACCTCTGCCTAAAGTTGCGACCTTTCTCGTCGATTGCCAACAGCTTCCTTTTTGGAATCACCTTACCACTTTGATCGGTATAACCACGGCCATTCATAATGGCAACATCGTAGGTTTCGGCAAGCTCGAAGAACCGCTCTGGAGAGATCTCGATCTCATCATGCTGCTTCCAGCCAAGCTCTTTATCGTAGTATTGAACCCAGTAAACCACAGTGACGGTCATCGGTCACTCCATATACTTCGAAAGGCGTTGATACTTGGTGTCGTAATCCCGAATTGCCTCGACAAATGCCATGACATCCTTTTCGTAGGTCGTATCAGGATCATAGTAGTCGATCTTATCATCGAGCTTCTTGGCGATATCGAAACACTTGCCGGAAAGCTCATCGGAGAAGATGAGATCATACTTCTCTTCCCAGGTCAGATCGTCAGCCTCGACAATGGTGTTGGCGCGGATTACCTGATGCCGGAAATCAGCGATTAGTACGAGCTTCATCCGTCACCCCACTTCCGAAGAATCCCGTCGCCCAACGAATAACCTGACTTCCCTTCACGGAAAAGCCGATCATTCTCTCTGATCCTTGACCAGTATACAATGTTGGTAATGGCCTTGAAGTATAATTCATCAGTCATATCACGGTATTCTTTTACCGTTTCTGCACCATATTTCGGTGTAGGGTCTACATAATCAGAGAATTGATTGATTTCCGGAATTATACGATAAGTGTAATGGACATTCAATCCTAGCATCACACCAATCTGGTGGTCGAAGAATCGACTCTCGACTGTGAGGAGAGATTCCTGCCAATTAAAGGCAATATCAGAATGTGGGTTAAGCATCAGATCCTCCAATCCCAGCGAATCCAATCCCGATCACCCTGAACCTTTCGGTAGCAGTAGAAGTTCCAAAACATATGCTTAAAACGGAAGGCTCGGCGGAACGCCACAAAGCCGATGATAAACGCGGCATCACCCTGAAGATTGTCAAGGCAACAAAATGCGCTAAACGCGGAACAATTGGTTGATAGCTTGTCAGTAGAAAATGGCATCAGAACCTCTGTAGCTACAATCTAAGCACGGAAAGCGCGGAGTCAACCCCCACGCTGTTAAAAGTCAGAACCTGTTATGTTTCGCAGATGCCGTGAAACCGCGCCAGATAGGCTTCGGAATATGGTTCGGACAAGCCCCGGCTTTATCCGCCGGTTTGATGTCCGAATCCCACTCAGCAAGACTGACTTTCCCGGTAGCGCCGACCCGAGACATATATCGGGTTAGCTGTCGAACGTCATAGTTGGCTTTGCGCCAATGAAGGTTGGAGCAAATCTCCCTCTCATTATCACAATTGACGTTGATCACGAGCCACTGAAGTTCTGGGGCATCGCCATCATGCCCCTTGATATGCTTCCAAAGCTTATCAATAGCTTTTCGACCCATTGCGTCGGTTTCGATGGAAAGATAATGAGTCGTTCCCATTTCAACTCCCGGTTCGACGCGGTGCCGCCTGATACTTCTTGCGAAGTGAGTGGCTCATAATCGAGAGGAAAACGTAGCCATCTATTTCGTTGGCCTTGACGTGACGTGACAGAGCCATTTGACGCTCTGGCTTGGCATTCAGTAGTGTCGCAATCTGCTTCTGGCCAGCATCTTTATCGTGACTGATATAGATGATGTCTCCAGCATTGCCGTCCTCATCATATTCCTGAAGAATATAGAGATCGGTGGTTTCCATCAGAACAACGGGATGAAGTTACCGGACTTCTTAAGCTTCCGCTTGATGACCTTTTCGATACGCTCGGCATCCTGATCCATCGTTCCGTAATTCGGCTTCTTCGACTTTGCCATCGGAGGAACCGGAAGCGGCATACGATTGATCTTCTGGCCGGTCGTGTCGTGACGAACGGCTGCGAAATCCTCATCGTGGTAACCTTCGGCACGAGCGGCATCAAAGCAAGCCGCAAACTGACGATAGGGAAGAACCTCTCCGTTCTTATCCCAGAGACAATCACCGCCGAGATGGAGAGTATAGGAGTAAACCGCACCATCGACAGTATAGGAAACTGGGCCTTTCAGCTCAACAGGTTCCGGGACAAACACCGGAATCACGATTGGCTGAATCTTGCTGGCAACAGGCTTCGCGAAAAGAGGGGTAAACTTCATGGCAGAATCCAAAGGTTGAAGGTTATCGAGAAGAAACAGTGAACAATTCAGGTTCGTCATCCAGCTCGTCAGGATCTTCTTCGGATTCCACCTGAATCTTCAGAACGTCATCGAGCGATACCTTGTTCTCGAAGAATTCGGCAATCAGGCGATGAGCGAGATTGACATTTCGATTCATCAGGGATCGTCGGTTTGGCTCTGTGACAGGGATAGAATGGACACCGCTCCCGATAGGGGCGTTTTCCGTGGTTGTGACGAACATAAAACTCACTGTGATATACTCCGAATTGTGTTAAATTGACCTACCTGACACTTACCGCATCGAAAGCTTGCCGTTAACCGGCTTTGTGACGACCTGGTTGAATACCTTGATGGCAGTCCCATCGTTGGTAATGCGAAGGCCACCCTTCTCAACAAGCTTCCAGTGACCGATCTGACTTTCGGTAACCTGCTGCCAACCGAGCTGAATGAAATGTGCCATCTTGAGATAAGCAATGGCTGAATTCAGCTCGTCACCCAGATTGAAGCTCTTTGTTTCCCACTCGAAAACCTCGTCAACAACGCCACCGCGATGGACCGAGACATTCATCCCACGTCGCCCCTTATAGTGGCTGACATTCGGATCCCGGTCGAAGAGATTTGCCCTGATTGTAATGACCTTAGACATGATGATTAACCTCGCTCCCAAGCTATATCTGTAGCCTAGGAAATTGGCAAGAATTTTATATCGCCCACTTATCGCGATGGCGATATTGCGGCGCTCTGTCTTTGTTCCATGTCGAGAATCTAAGCACGGCATATCACAGGTCAATGGGCGGGCTGATAAAACTAGAAGAATTTAAGTCGCTCCCGATTGGCGCGAAGCCGAATGCCGGGATAAAAGCTGGAGCCCATATTAATCGCCGACTTGAATCCTGAATTCCGGAAACCAGCCTTCGTCGCCGCTCTGCTTGATAACCTTGTACATCTTGAGATTGGTCTTGATATCTAGGCGATGGTTGATAATGACTGCCGGGAATGTGTCATGCGGTGTCTCGTAGACCGTGACAGCCTGACCTATCTTATATTTATATTTGGTTGGTACTACGTCAAGCATCGGATCCCTAGCATCATCAGATTGTGTTGGTTTGACCCTCTTTGGTTTGTTAAGCTTATGGTATTCTGCGTCGTACTTCTTGAACAGCAACTGCGCCAGCCTTAGTTTGGAATAAAGGTCTTCAAGCTCGCCATGCTGGTCACCTTCTGCTCGGCAATCATCAATTAGTTCTAGTAGCTGGTCTAGTTCGAATTGGGCCTTGACTCTCATTCCACCGACATGCCGCTTGTGCTGTTCTTTTGCCTTTTCTGCGGCAGACTGCCTATCCTGCTTTGTCCCGGGACCAAGACCGAAATGGGCAAAGTCGAAATCATCATTGTCTGATGGACCGTCGTTAGCTAAATCTTCTTCTGGCTCTTTATAATCAAAGTCTTCAAGACCTTCTTCGTCACTCGGGGCAGAACCAGGACCTAACAATCCCAACGCCATAGCCAGTTCGACTGGGCCCATCTTCATCTTGAGGGATTTGACACCTTTTGATTCCTCGCCAAGGCCCAGTCTGTCAAGCTGCTTTTCGAGGTCTTTTAACTTATCGTGATGCGGCATGATTATCTCATACCACCGGCATAAAGACCATTCGAATCAAGCAGTGACTCCAGAGCATCAATCATTTCCGGATCGGTGACTCCTAATTTAGATGCTATCTCTTCTGCTGGTTTTGGCTCACCAGTTTCTTGGTCTACAAAACGAGGGTCTTTCATTAGCGTTTCGCGGCCCCATAGCATACTGATAAGCCGCTGCTCTGGAGACATCGTATGATGTGGCTGGGTGGTTTCCGAGGCATCCCAAACATCCTCGGAAGGGATGGTATCAGGATCGACATCCTCGAAGTCATCGGCAATACCGGAACTAGAACCAATATCCCTTTCATAAGCCGCGAGACGGACAATCTCAGCATCAACGATATCCGCTTCCTTTGTCATGCCCAATGAGTCAAGCCGGTTTGCTACCTTTACTAATTTACGCAACATCTAAAAGATCCTCCCGAAGAATCATCGCCATTGTTTGGAGAATCAGATGGTCTTTAGCTTCTCTTGAAATATCAAGAGCATCGATTGTCTTGAATGCTTCCATTAACCTTTCTAACATTAGAATCTCCGTTAATATTGATTGGAATAGTAGTAGATTTACTCTGCGATGATCTTACGAAGTATTGTGTACAGTTTCCCGGGAGACAAATCGGGGATCTCATAGATCCCAACCTTCCTCCACTTCATGATCGATGAATGCGATAGAGCGAAAGCAATAAACTGAGAACAATACCAGCGGTTTCTTGCCTTAACTATTACCGGTAAAACCTGAGATAGCAGCATTCCAACCCAGTCATAGCCATCACCGGTGGTTTCGGCAACAAACTCCTTCAGGGCGTGATGCTGGACCTCCGAAACACCGAACTCAAGGAAGTCCCAATCATCCGGCTCGTAGGTTGTGACAATCCTCGTTGTAACGCTAGATAGTAAAGCCGGAGAAATGGAAACCCAGGTCTCTTCATCAAGCAGAAGCTCGACATGAGAATAGATCGACTTTGTCCACCACCGAATAAAGCGATGAAACCAGACCTTTGGCGAGCCCTTATAAAAGCCTATCTTGATTAGGCGGGACGGCGGAACAACCAGCTCTTCGGTTTCATCGGATGGCTCGAAATAAGGATTGTCGAACATTTGGCGGCTCCTAGCCCTTGGTCTTGAAGTCGTTAAGCCTCTGATACCTAACACCGACTAGTGACTGGAATATATCGTGATTTTGATACCTACTAAACACAACAGACAGAAGACCTGGCAGAGTTTTAAGATCCTCTTCGGTAGCATAAATACTAAGCCCCGTTCCGCGAATCTTGCTGCCATAGCTAGTATCATAATCCATATTGGTATTGAGAAAGTTCTTTATCTTCTCAACGTCATCTGCCGACATTACATTAAACGAATCGGTATAGTAGAACCTTCCCGATTCATCGTGGAACGAAAAGATCTCGCTGTACAGATCATCCGTAATCCTAGTCAGATCCTTAGTGACACCCCTAAGACTTGTCTTTAGGTTAAGGATCTTGGTCTGAGACTTACCAATGTCATAATCCGCACCAAGCATATCAACCAGATCCATTACATAGTCAGAATACTTATCCTTAATGGTTGAACCACCGATGCCCTCAACACCACTAATTCGCTTCTCATTCGGAGAGTGAGTCAGCAGAACGTGCGGATTATCTGAGGTATCAAATAAAGCATACATCGTTCGGTCTGGATCAGAACCCATAACGCCGGCAGAACCGCAATTCTGCATCTTGCCGCCGATTAGCTCGCATTTATTTCCAACATTAATCCAGCGCCAACCATCAGGATAAACTTTGAATGGCTTTTGATCTTGGAACACCTTCTTCTCGTTAAACTTATCAAGAGCTTCGCGGAATGAGAGCTTCTTGTATGGCGCTAGATTCGTCAACTTGCCAGATAGTATATCTCTTCCAATCGAATAATAGAAGAATAGGTCACCTACGATCTCCTCAGTCATTTCAGATATAAGGTATTGCTGGGTCTCCCGAAGGTCGTCAGACGTTAAGCTTAATTCACTATCCATGACCCCGAAATCATTCTCTCTTTTGTACTTGACGTAGATTGCCGGAGCTCCTTTGTCGATTGCGGTCTGAGCGGCATTGAATAAGCCAAGGCACTTCTTCAGATCTCCATCTGCCATCCAGCTTCCAGGTCTTCGGCCTATCTTATTAAGCCAATCGGTGTCGCCCGGAACGTGAAGCTCCTTCATCCATCTCGCTATGGTAAAAGCATTCTTCCCGAACCGCTCGTCGAAGATCTTTGCTAAGATTTTAGGGTAGCCAAGATTGACGATGTTTGACTGCGAAGCTGCTAGCGAAATAATCTGAGCGGCTTCTGGATAAGCGTTAAGTGCTTTTACTAGGTTGGCGATTCTAGGATTCATAAGTTAATCGCTAATAGTAGTAGAGATCTTGTTGGATTATCTTGCGGGAAGATTAAAGCCCGAAGAGTCAAGCCCCTCTCCTCAAAATCCTCTCCCCGTTGTACCACAAAACTTGGCCAAAACCTCACGCTGCGAGATAAATAAATAAAAATATGTTGTCGAGGTTTTTAGCGGCCGTTGCGGTATGGCGCCGGATTACTCGCAGATATCCCGAATAACGTTCAACATTGACCACACCCCATCGTCATCCATATTCTCTATGTCGGCCCCTGCTGCAATCTCAATAATCTTGCGGAGCGATCCCCTCTGATGTGAGTTTTTATCATCTTGATTGTTGACATCATCATGCCATTTGCCGAACATCTCTTCTTCTTCGGCGCTCGGATGATATTCTCCGCCGACTTCGGAATACTCTCCATCAACAGCGCGCTTGATAAAAGCGTCAAGAACATCGGCCTCTTTTTGTAGGCCGAAAGAGTCAAGTTTGGTGGCGAGTTTGGCGAGTTGTGAAAGCATGATAATAAAGTCCTCATTATGTCGAATGGAAAGTAGTAGATCTTATGAGTCAAACCAAACAAGCCGCTTTGTCGAATCCCGAATACCGAGATTATGCGGTGTGAAGTCCTTCTTCTTTCTGACGCTGATCATGTAGATCATGCCATCGATAAAGTCTTCGAGCCATCCGGGACTCAGTATCTTATCTAGATCGGCAACAACGTATCTCTCATACTGCGATTTGGAGTTGCGAATATCGTTAGCTAGTTCGATAGCCATAGAGTTTCTCTGAGCATCATCTGATCCGTCGAATATATCCTCAACGGTATTCTCGAATCTAGCCCAGATCGTCTCGATAAGAACATTGACCTCAATCGGATCTAAATCGGCCGTATTGAACAGCTCAATGATCTTCCACCAGATCCCCTTGATTGGCTCATAATGAAAGCCGCCGGAATATGTGACAACGAATTGGCCGCTATCGTAAACTGCCGCCTCGTGGTTAGCATACGATTTGCCGCTGCTCAGAGCCTCTAGGGCGCGCTTTACGTCTTCGTCGTGGCTAAGATGCTCTGGTTGGCTAAAAGTGATTTTAAGCACCTTCTGGTGGTCCTTACCGATAGCATAGGCAACACCTTCGAGTCCCAGACCGAGCCTCGTATAGTCCCCTTCGGCTATCTTGTTTATGGTATCAAGATCTGCCGCATTATCTTCGGCGAACTGAATAAGGTCAACGTCCTTGAAGTGCCTATCTCTTGAGATCCACTTAAGAGCCTCGGGAATAAAGGCTTCCTTTGTGAAGCCTAAATTGGAGAGGGCTGTGAATAGCGCGGATAATCGATTCATTTCTCTAGTCAGATTATTAGCAGATTAGAAACGACAAAGGCCGCCAACGAAATGAATCGAGGGCGGCCGGTGAGAATATTAAAGATATCGGTCGGTCAGCTATGCCATGGAAATAAGTTACCAAGCTCTGAAACATGCCGAGCCACTTCATCATTTGTCGGGCCGGATACCAGAAACGCAATATGATCTGCGAATTGCTCGTGGTCCATCTTTGAAAGATCATACGGATCACGGTCTGCGCTATTCAGGCGATAGGTATAATCCCGGAGAATGGCGGTGAATGCCTTGTTGGCCTGAAACGGCATAACAAGGCTCTTTAGTTCTCCGCTAGAAAGAAATGCCGTCCACAGGGAATGGGCTTGAATTGGCAGCACCCCGCACATAACGCGACCGACAACATTGGCCGATTCTATCATCGGGCTATCTTTCAGACCGCTAAGCAGTTTGGCCGCTACGCTTATGGCTTCTGGAGTAGCACTCAACCTCTTGCCATCTTTATCGACATTATAAAGCAAAGCCTTGCTGGCTGACTCAAAGGCCGGAAAGGTATCGCTGGTGCTAAGCTCTGCGATGAGGGCGTTGATTTCAATATCAGTCATTTGCTTCTCGTTTGGTTGGTTGTTATCAGAAAGGATACTTGGCAAGTAGTTCGGCATCGTGGTTATCGTAATCCAACCTTGTCCAATTCTTTGGTGCCTTAAACTTGAACTGTACTTCATACTCGGCTTCTGGCATTATCAGTGTATTGTATTTCTCCTTCATACCATGAGCACGTCGAAGGGAGATAAGAAACTTCCTCACTGGCAGGGAATTGCCCTTAAACTTCTGCGCTAGGTTTATTAGTTTTGGAACACTCAAAACGGTGACCCAAAGAGACTGTCCTTGTTTCGGTTCTACTGATCCGAGAAGCTTTGCCATAGCGTCAGCGGCATCATCAATCGAAACATCTTTGGCGAGCTGATAAAACTTCTCCGCTACGCTAATCGACTCCGGAGTTTGAACATTGGTTTCCCACTTCGCTAGCATCATTTTAGTAGGTGTTGCGAATTGCGGAAAGAGGTCGCTGGTTGAAAGCTCGGTGATTAGGTTTGCGATATCTGTATCGGTCATGGTATTCCTTATTGGTTGTTATCTGTCATCACTATCAAGTCACTCATTCATAATATCGGTTTTATCCTTGACGTAATCGAAAGCCTTAGCTCCGAGATCGTCGGACTTGGTTAGCACGGTCCAGAATGCCGTGGTTTCGAGGTCTTTCTCGAAATTGGGGTAGACACTATCTAACCGCTGCTTATTGACCTTCTTATATCCTTTGTCGAGTTTGGCACTGATCAGATCGCGGCAACAGCAGCCAGACTTAACAACCTTTGTTTGGTACTTTGATCCGCGCCGGCCCCACGCCGTAATATATGACCCAAACTCATAACCAATCGGCGGAACCAACTCGATAACGATCCACAGTTTGTCACTGTTCTCGGTCTCGTTAGAGTAGTGGCCTATAAATAGGTAATTCAGGTTCTTCGACATACCACTCCTATTCAGCTAACTCACTGTATTTCGGCACCACTGGCAAATCACATTCTGCCCAAGCTACAATCTCCCAAAGGTTAGACAGCTTGATATTGCCGCCAGTATTTCCAACCCGAATCCACGGCACGATCGGTGGAGTATAACTTGCCTTAACTTAGTTTCTAATTATTTATATCTTTTCCACTTTTTATTCAACGTCATTGAATTTCTACTAATACTTCAACATAAAGCATGATTCTCGCAGAACGTCACATCATCAAGAAAAACAATCCACAGTTCGAAGAACTGGATCGAATTGGCTTTCTGGCCAAAAATCTGTACAATTCAGCTATCTTCAGAATACGTAAAGAATTCTTTGACAGCGTCGGCCTTCAAAACAGAGTTTATTTAACCGGTTATGACATCAACAAATTGTTTGTTCGCGAAAAACAACCTGACTATTTTGCATTGCCAAGCAAAGTCTCAAATCAGATTGTAATGTTGGCCGGAAGGTCCTTTAAGTCTTTCTTCGCTTTGCTTAAAGCAAAGAGGGCCAAACCAGGTTTAACACAGCAAGTTAACTTTCCTGGTTACCTCAAAAAGGATGGAAGATATGTTGCGGTTTACACCAATCAAGCGATAAGTAAAATTGCTTTGAAAGATGGTTTTGTCGCATTAAGCGGAACTTCCATTCGGATTGAAACAAAGCAAACCGAGGTTCAACAAGTTCGGGTTGTTCCGAAGAACGATTATATCGTAGTTGAAGTTCTTTATAAAGCAGAAGAGCCAGCGTTAAAAGCTAGCAATTCACGTTATGCCTCAATTGATATTGGAGTTAACAACCTAGCAACGATATCAAGCAATGTTTCGAAGCCACTTATCTTAAACGGCAAGCCGCTAAAAAGTATCAACCAATACTCTAACAAGCGAATAGCACAGCTTCAATCTAGACTAACTGGAGGAAGGAAAACATCAAGAAGGATCGAGTCGATCAGAAGAGTTAGGCTAAACAAGATTCAGGATTATCTTCATAAAGCATCACGAGAAGTGGCGAATTACGTAGTTTCTAATGATATTAATTGCCTTGTTATCGGAAAGAACAAGACATGGAAACAAAACGTCAATCTCGGGAAGAAGAACAATCAGAATTTTGTTGATATTCCTTTTGCTAGGTTTATCGAAATGATCAATTACAAACTGAAACTCTTAGGAGTTGACTGCGTAATTAACGAAGAAAGTTATACCTCAAAGTGTAGCTTCCTGGATTTCGAAGAAATCGGAAAACATGAGGTTTATCTTGGCAAAAGGATAAAAAGAGGATTATTTAAAGCGGGATCAGGAAAACTGATTAATGCCGATCTAAACGGTTCACTTAATATCTTGAGAAAAGTAGTTGGGAATGACGCTTTTGCGAATTACCCAATAGAGGTGATTAGTTCACCTGTGGTTTTAACCATAAAGTTTAATTGATAGTTATAAAACGCTATGAATTATTCAACTATAACTTCTCATAAAGTTATGAGGATCGCGACCGGAAGTCTCGGACCGAAACTCGCCGTGGATATAGCATATCGTGATTGATGGATATCCTCCGTCATCCTCGGTCATCACATAGACAAAGCGATCTCGTTGGCCTTTCGGACCATAGGGAATCGAGTCACCTTTATGCCAGATCATGCCGATCTCCTGCTGATTTTCTAATCAGAGCTATATCCAGTTCATCATCTGCTGTGGCTTCCAGCTCTCCGAGCAGAATCCTAGCAAGTCTAATTGCTCTCGGACTGTGAAGTCCGTACATCGTCCGTTCAACGTTTACCATCGCTTTATCAATGACGAGTAGGCGACACAATCCGATCAGTGTCACTATTTCAGTGCTACTTACTTCGTTGCCAGTCATTGCGCCATCTCGTTAATCTCGGCTGCCGCTTTACGAAGCGCCTCACACATCTCGGATTGACCAGTAATCGGTTCTGTCCCATCTCCGGGAAATGAATCAGCTACGGCACGAAGACAAGGAACGTCGATAATTCCAAAGTCGCCGAATACTGTGGCGAGAATATCGGCAAGCTGCCTTGCTGTAATAAGCATCACTCCTCCGTCTCAATCTTGATTGCCTTTTCCAATTCCTCACCAGCGCGATACATCACGTTGGCCAGAATCCTCTTTGCCTTTCCAAGAACGACATGATCAATCTGGTCTTCGAGATCACGAAAGAAGGAATCGACATCCATCTCGTGACCATTAACCGTGATCACTACATCAAGAACTGTCGGATACTTCTCATCCATAAACAGCTTGCCGAAATCCTGCTTGGTCCTCTCGCAATACTCCGAGGTGATATTTAGAAGCGTTGCTCCGCGCCACGAAGAAAGCTCTTTATCGGTCATTACAATCTTTGACATTACGACACCACCAATGAAATCATCTTGTTAAAACCGCTCTCTTCCAGAGCCGAGGCATAACCGTCAACTGTCGAAACCTTCTGCCCCTTAATCAGATCCCGCTTCTTGGCAAGCTCGGAAAGCAGCCCAATCTCGCAGCGAATACGATAAAGCCGCTGACGAAGTACCTGATCATCGGAAGCATTAGCCATATCCGCGAAATTGAAATCGGGCAACGAAGCCTCAATCTCAAAACAATGATCAGCCAGCTTGTTCAGCTTATGCTCGTTGGTCATTCGGAATCCTCGACATCATTTGCCTTTTCGACCCGTTCATCGTGAACCAGCATCATATCGGGCCGCGGATTCTCAACACAAAAGATGCCGGGTTTGACGCCGCACTTTGGACACTCCACGTTGAGAGCGCCGACATGATTGGTAGGCTCTGGCTTGGTTGAGTTATTTGCGTTGGTCATTTATTCCTCACTTGGCTTGTCTGCCGAAAACGTAATCCACAGTGTGCCAGAATCAGTTCCGACAGAGTAAATAGTATCACTGTGCCTTTCGAGTTCTTCAAGCATTCCCTGATCTTCTTGATCCATAACCTGACTTGCGAAGTTAAGGTCCCGGAGAAACCAATCAATAAGGTTCTGAAGTCTCTGTTTGTCTTCGGTGTTCATTGTGAATCCACTTTTAAGGGTTAGAGCCCGGCGCATTCGGCGCCGCGCCCATAATCTAAGCACGGTTTGCCGGAAGTCAATGGGCAGAATGAGGTTTGTTATGCATCGTTAATCGCGCGGAGTTAGATTGGCAATCCCGGGTTTGATAATATTGCTTAGCTTGGTTGCTCCACATCGGAAACATTCTTGCTTAATCCCGACATAGCCCGGTAGGTTGTCGTTGCTATATAGTGTGACCGAATAATAGTCATGCCGCCCTAGCTTGCAGCAAATGGTATTGAACGGTTCGTGGGATCCCCAGTTGTCAAGCTCTGACATATGGTGAAGATTGCCAGAGCGAAGATCAATCCGCCAAAGGAGCTTCTGGACCTTCTTCGGCAACTTATCCCAGACCACCTTGTTATCAATCAGCTCGTCGATTGATTCAGATAGCACGCCAAATGGATAAAGTGTGCGATGGATAATAGATCGTAGCATTAAACAAACCTCGCCATTGATGTTTCGATAGCTTTGATGTCGACGCTATAGTTTAGGGTGCCAAGCAGATAGTCAATCACCTCAATCTTTGGATCTCCATCCAGCATGGTGCTTCCCTGATTAAATGGTAAAATCTCGATAATAGAGAGCTCCCGCGTTGAACGCCCCATAATAACAATTTCCTTGCGACTGGCCCAAAACTTCCACCACGGCTTTGGCATCAAGAACCGGAACTCGGTATCTTTGCCATATCCATCGTCAATCAAAATAGCCCAGAGTTTGGCTTCCTTCTCTTTATTCCTGCCGTGTGCTTTCTGCTGCTCTCTTGCTACTGCCATCATCTCTTCTACTCGCATCATTGTAGCCTCCCTGTTGTTGGTGGTACGGTTATGGCAACTGATATGATAGCTTCCAAAATACCACTTGCCGCAATCAATACACTTGATATACCCTTCGTTATCCGACATCATCTGGCTCGAAATCAGGATTCGGGCTAACCGCTGCCATCACAAGCTTCATGGCTTCTGATGCCGACGAAGCCTTATAGTTAACCGGCTTTTCGATCTCAACTGGTTCCGATGACCAAATGACATCAAGCTCTTCGTTGGTGATGATCCAAAGGCCGTTGATATTAGAGATCATCAAGCGGACATCGTAAACGAGATGATCTAGAATATCTTGCGGAATCCAAGCAAGCCAGGTTGAAGGGCGAAGTGCCGAGCCGAGAATGTCTTCGATAGATAGCTTCATTGAAGCTCCGTTAATAAGGGAGGTTTTCGGGCCGCTGGAAGGCCCATAGCACAATGTAATCACGGCCTGTCGGAAGTCAATAGGCGGCATGACTTTTATTTCTTGACCTGAAATGCTCCGACATCGCAGAGCTTAACGTCGCACTTATTTTATCTCGAAATGCCCAACGTCAGTTATCTTTATATTGCCGTCCTGACCGAGCATTACATTGTTGGCGTGAAGATCACCCCAGTTTATTCCATTAGACCTGAGATACTTCACTGTTTCTAACAGACCACTGGTATCCTCAGATTGGTAATGTGTCGCTGAATCTTTGCTATCTATCGGAAATGATATTTCGTCCCAGTCAAACACTTCTTTTGTTATGTCTTCAAGCAATACTCTGAATTCATACCTTTTAAGCCTAGCTACCTCAACATCTGACAGTTTGTTGGTTAATATGACGTGTGACATGACAACATTAACGATATCATAAGTTGTAACATATACCGCTTGCCCAGCTCTAGTTGGTGCTTTACCAGGCCTTGATATGTCCCGCAGCTTTATGCCCTTTATAGTGTCGTGCAAATCATCAGCGGTCATTGGCATTAGGTTGAACTTCACCAATAGACTGTTGATCTTTGACAGGAGATGATCAAGTCTCACATTGATAGTTGACGGCGATATCTTGTATCCAGAAAGAACTCCTGCCATATCTCCGGCTAACGGCTTAAGCTCTTCCATTACTATCAGTTGAAAGCTCCACCCCGGCTTATAGCGAAACATGGCGAATAACTGACCTAGTATGGAAGCACCACTATTATCGAATGATTCCTCGACAACGAGGTAAACCTCTGGAATATGCTTCTTGAGGTTGTCGGGCATCGTCCTCTTTATGTCTAGGATCTTCTTCCAGTTGAGAACGTCCCTCGATATTACCTTGCCAGCTTCGGCAATCGCTATCTTGGCAACAACCGGCTTGCCTGAATAAACTGCTCGAATCACGAACCCAAAACACCCGGCACCAATGATATCAATTTGACCTGCTGATACCGGCCGCACATTGTACTTGGTTAGCAGGTCGTAGACAATATCTTCTTGCTTCCTTGCAGTCTTAACTCCTTGAAGCTTTGATGACAGGACAGGCTTCGGAGCAACCTTGTCGAGATATTCATCTTCCGAAATTGGCTCGGAACCAAACTCTTCGGCCGCTTCCTCCCAGTCTTTTGGGACATTAGGAAGTTCGGTCGCCAATCGAATAAGCTGGCGCCGCTCATAGCTAAGACCGAGATTCGCTAACGATAATAGTAATGTGCTGATCTTTGATATCATCTCACTACGCAATCTATTAGCAGAATCAGAGCCGCTCTATCCCTGGAAACCGCTCCACAATAGCCGAGGCAGCATCGAAGACCCGCTTCTCAATCCAGTAGATTGAGGAATCCTTATCTAGAATGGTTATCGGGACCAGATCATAATCCGGAGAATATACGATTGGTGCTCTCTCCACTTCGAGTTGCTCCATTGATGAGAAGCCACCGCGAGAAGGATATAGGAATCCTTTGGCGCCAAGCTCGGATTGAAGAATTCTGGTGTCGCTGGGAATGAACATTATGTTTGCCTCTTGGAGATTATACTGGTTGCTTATTCTTTTGGTGCCGAAATCTTCTGCTGGATCTCGGAAAGCAGAAGGGACTCTTGCGTCGTTGTCGCTCTGCGAGATAGGTCTGCCACGATATCGCCACAACGATTCCGCTCTCTGAGAACGGCATACTGTTCACATCTTGCGTTATGCTTGCTAATAGCTGACATATCATAGATATAAACGAAGATCAGAAACGCAATAAAAGCGATGGTACAAGACATTCCGCATCCTTCGGACACCATGATGGTGTCTCAGATTCTTTTCGTTTATTATACGGCCGGCATGACTTTGTGATAGGGCGATGTTCCATCGGCTTTCCTGATGCCCAATAAGTCTCGGATGTTTCGTTTGGCGATAAATCGCAGAGAACAGCTTCGTCATCGTCACAGAACCAATCGAACTTATCGGGATCGGAAACCACGACACAGTGCTTACAGTCTAGACAGTTCATTCTGTTAATCCTCGTTGGTCTTTCGGCAGGATGATACAGCGCCCGCCGGTTGGAATTGATACTGAGATTGTCGGATAACGATGTCTCCCGTCATCATAACAGAAGAAGTTATTCTGATCTGTGAATGGAGCGTAACACTCTCCACTATAGATCATTGCTTCGTCCTTGTCAAAGCAAGACACGTCGTATTGGTTGGGACGTTCGGCGCAACCACTTATTTGCCACGCAATAAGCACCACTACAATCATCACTATGCCAAATATAGTAACGGAATAGTCCGGTGGTTCTATCTCGTCTCCCCAACTTCCACCAGCGATGGTTCTTCGCGTTGAACCCGAGCCGCGTGGCGAAATCATGAGATTTCTTCCGGGTCAACGAACTGATCATTGTTTCTAGCAATGCCTTCTAGATAGCAGAATTCTGGAGACTTAACCTTGAGAATTGACATATTGGTCGGAACCAACGGATGCTCAACTCTAAGGCAACACCCTTCAATCGGATGGTTGCCAAGCTTATCTTTACCGTCACCAATGTAATCCTTGATTCGCTGACTGATCTCTGACTTGTCGCAGAACGGTCCGACGAATGGAACCGGAACGATATGCTCATCTCGCATCTCTTGAATGCGCTTCAGGATTTGAGTCCAGCTTAACTCGATAGCTTTGCCACCATCGACTTGCTGTGTCATCCGATATACAAAGCACTTAATCTCGCCGGGAGCTACGCCATAATCATATTCGATATGCTCGCCATACTTCTTGGCAATCTCCTTGCCAAACTCTTCGGTCTTGTTAACCGAAGCATTCTGGATCGCCCCACCACCAGAGCCGGTATAGCAAAGCTCATAGAATACCGTTTCTCCTGTGTTTAGATTCCCCTCGAAACACTTAGTAGCTCTGGCGCGGTAGCCATCACCCTTAGCTTCGACCAGCGGATTGAAATCAACATTACGCGAACCGCTAACCAGAAAAGTATCTGTGACATCGGTTGACTGGCGATGACCGATAAGGTTCATGAACTTATTGTAAAGTTTGCCATGCCAAGTCGTCGGAGGCTTGGAGTAAGAGCAAGGTAGAAGGCCGGTTCTTCCTGATGTAGCATGAACCTTAGTTGAGATATAAAACACAGCGTTGTCAGGCAGCGCGTTGTAATGACGCTCAAGCCGTGAAGTATCGAAGTGCTTATCAAAGCCGGAGATACTAAACCGCTGCTTTGGTTCACCTGGCTTTCCCGCCATTCTTTCACGAGTAGCGCGAGTAAAGTACTTCTCGCAAAACTGGTGAGATCCAATAGTGTCAAGCTCAAATCCGATAGGATGAGAGTTGAGTTCGTCAATCGCTGATTGACCAAGCCAACTGAAGGCGGAGAACGGCGAGATATAGCCGTTGCTAACCTCTTTCCGAAGCTTGATGATCTTTACACGACGCTTCTCGTCAAAGAAGCCAAACTTATCTGGATCCTTATTGACTCCTTCGTTCTTGCGGTACTCGTTGTTATTCGAGATGTATTCTTGGGATAGCTGGCCGCCTTCTGTGAAGTAGACAACACGATCACCTGACTTATGAATATCCTTTCCCACTACGACTTGTTCTCCGGTTTCAACAACGGCAAGTTCGAGTTTATCGGCATTGGAGTGAGGCTTAATCTGAATCGTGGTAATGATTGCTTTGTATGACATTATGACCTCTGATTGTAAAGTTCTAACGCTTCGTCAACGATGTTCTCTGGGAAGCCAGCTTCCTTATGAGCCTTAGCTAGCTCAACAGAAGACTCTCCATCCCAATCTGATAGCTCAAAGCTGGCAAGATTATCTCCCGATCCGGTTGATGCTGTAACGAAAATACCGAATGGCGGGCCGCGATGCTCCCTAACAAACTTCCACTTTGTATGATCTGTAGGTAATCCGGTAATCATCGGTAGCTCCTTCTGTTGCGGCTTGGTTCTGGGAAATCATCTTCGACGGCATAGTCCTGCGGCTTTCCAACACGGAACTCTTCGCACTCTTCGGCCCAATCGAATGGCGGCCTATCGTGGTCCTCGTATGATTCATACGAGACGCCTCTGCTGGTCATCCCAGGGTTACATTCTTCGATACAGCGAAACACTGTACCTTCCACTGTATAGTTTGAATAACCGACATCCTGTGTCGCTCCGTGGCGACAGCCAGTACATAATCTCTTTGGTATCATTATTCCTTCTCCATATGACGTTGATAATCTTTCTTGGCTTGCGATAACTCCCTATCCAACTGAATCTCGGCAAGTTCAAGCTGCGCTGCTTTCATCTTGGATAGCTTAGTGGCCGTTATCGCTTTGGCTTCGCTTGCCTTGCGAATAAGAACCATTTTATCGGAGAATGCCTTGGATAGATCAATTGCGAGAGCTATTGGACCATATACCCAAAACATAACCTCTCCAGATATCGGAGCAAGGAATATCGTTCGCCATGATTCTTCGCCAGAACGATACAGGTCTCTTTCTTTAGCATAGTCCACATCCAATCCGCGAATCACAACGGCATACCAAAAGAGTATGGCGCGAGTTATGGCGTAGTAGGCGATAAGCCCAACGATTGAGGCGGCGATGATCATCAAAGTTCCGACATTGATTGAAGCTCAGAACGGAGCATCATCTGAATGATACCAAGCCGATTCTCTCCTATGCCACCGCACTTATCGCAATGGCAGATGCCGAAGTGACAATCATGGTGCCGATTTCCTTCACAAAGCTCCTCATCATCCGTTGAGATTAGTCGCTGAGCCAAATCAGATCCTACGGCAAACTTCAATCGCAACACGTCTTCCATAACCTGATCTCTAATCTTAGACCAATCGGCTCGAAGTAGAATCTCCTGACCAAGCTGTCTGGCTTCCTTGCAAGTCAAACCGGCAGCAGTCGAGAACTGGAGCCTCACATTATGGTCGAATGACTTCATCGCTTGGTAGGCGTGTTCCGTCGATGGGAAGTCGATACCCTGATATCGAATCGGCACAAGATGGAAGTTGGATAGCCACCGATAGTCACCGCGAAAGTCGTTAATCATATAGTCTCCCTAACTACTCTTCCCACTTAATGATCGGGCAGGTCTTTGTCTTGATCCCGCGATACAGGTTGTAGACAACGACGTTAAACTCAAGGCGGTAGAACATGGTGACAAGCAGTCCGATGATCAGAACTGTTGGACCAACTGTAAGGAGAAGCTCTGGAACTACAATTGCCGGGAACAAACTACAGATAAAAGCTACGGTCGCCACAAACAGCGCCATATCATAATCCATGATAAACCGCTTGACCGACCGCTTCACCGAGACTTTGTTGGTCTTGGTCTGAACTCGGTAATCGTGGCTCTCCATAAAGGCCCAACCGGTATTAGTGTCATCAGGAACCGCGCCAAGCTTTGCCAGGATTAGGAAGCGCAGCATATCTTTGTCGCCGAATTGCTCGGCAAGCATAATAAACGCCTCATCGACAACACGCCAATCGCGAAACAGTTTGGCCCTGCCGACATTAGATACAAAGTGCTCCTTGAAATCGAACAGGGCCTCAACAGGATCTGCGAGATAAATCTGAACCAAAGCTCTGGCCTGACGCTTTCGATTGTTATCGATTGCCGTCTCATACTTGTTGGCCAATCCAAGAGCACCAGCCTTGATTGAGCAACCGAGAAACACCAGAGGACTGAATCCGAGCATCCAGAACAGAGAGCAGAATGATGCCGGATGATAGGTTGGCTGGTAAGTACAGAAACCGAGGAACTTGGCGATAGCGCCGTTTGACTTGAGATTGAGGTTCATTTTCTATCCTTTGATAAGTTGTTCAGATAATACGCGACCCATACAATAACTACCGATAAGCGCCGTTATGATTGGCGCTTCGACCATAGCCATCGTGATGATAACAATGGCTGTAATACCGATTCTAAATCCTTCGCTAAGATTCATCGCAGTCTCCAACCATCACTTCGGTGATAATATAAAGATAGGGATTCTTCTTGAGCTGCTCCACTGTCGGGTTAAGGGCGAGAGAATGGTCTTGACATCGCGGAACAAACTTCCAGTAGAGTTCAGAGTATCCTTCAAACCCGCCATGACGAATAGCGATTCCAGCAGTAGTGAACGGCTCAAACCGTTTGAGCGACTCATCATAACTCTGACGAGTCCAATCGATCAATGTCGTTTCGTTATCGTGCTGCTCGATCCCGCGGCACGTCATGTCGTCCCACAGTGAGTGATAGATATCGGAGAATGGATTGAAATTCATCATCTGCTAGCCTTCTTTACAACTTTGTTTCGTTTTGGACGTTTCGCTCCAAGACGATATAGTTCACTAAGCCGATCAGAACAGTATCTCTCAAATGGAAAACGAGCTAGCAGCCCGGCATCACCACGAATCAATGCTGCGATTTCTTCGTTGTTAAGTGGACCGGTTGTTGGTTTGTCGCTCATATCTTCTCCAGGAGATCTTCCTTAGAATAGTCAACGAAATCACCGTCAGATCCGTCATCAAACACTACGGTTATCGCACCGTGCTCTGGAATTGGGTTGTTCGGATTATGAGGATAAATCTCGGTAACCGTTCCGTCAAAGTTTGTCCTGCCTCTCTTTCTACCACAATCTGCAAACCATCCGACTTGTCGGACCCTATCACCGACTTTAATGTCGCGATTGGCCGCTGTGAACGGATTGTCATAGCGCTCGGCATAAAGAGCGGCAGTTTGTGCTGCTTCTTCTGCCTCTGTCGGTTTTACCCACTTCTCTTTCTGCTTCTTCTGGCTGACTCGCTGACTCATTCTATGTCCTACTAATTGTGCGGCATCCTATTGATGCCATGTTAAAGATCACTGCGACAATCACGATACGAGGTTGCTATGTTCTTCTTTCTGACCCTTCTAACCTGCGCAGTACCAGACCAACCGATAGACAATGACCTATGGTATTGCTTCGATGACGTGGCATATCAGATTGATTCCGATGGTTACCTACTGGAATGCCAGGATGGCGAGGTTCGATATGCCGCGGATTGCGAGCAACTATCCGATACTGACTGGCTATGCGGTGAGGACGAGATAACCATCAAGTGTAACGACGATTACTGTTTGGTGACAAGCGGTATCTACTCCATCAAGGCTGCCGTTTGCGATTGCTAAATCTCCATCGCAGAGTTCGTCATACAGTAATCACAATACCAACCTGGAGTATCATCACCACCGATTTCGGTGGCATAAGGATCGGCTGCGAACTCCAGATCGTCAAAGCTACCACAAGTCTGGCAATAGTGCTCTTCCTCGACAAGCTCAAATGGCAAATCGGAATGCGGATTGAACTCCGGTACTGAATCCGTTTTAATCTCTACCGTTCTCGGATATAGAATATTCCCAAGATCAATGAGAATATCAGCAATGCAGTTACGACGAGTCAGCGCTTCACGAGCCACTTCATCATCATATTCGGCATGAGCTGCCTCAAACCTTCTATGTTCAGAACGAGCGCGGTCAGCAAGAAGGTCAGTCGCCACTTTAAGTCCAGCCTTGACGCCGAGATCGAAAGCAGCCTGTTCAGTGTCGGTCATATGTCACTCCTCCCTATACCAATCATATATCGATTCCGCGATAAACGCAATCCCTGCTGATCCATAATAGCCAACGGCAAATGCCGCGATACCGATAAGCGTCATTGGTCCGACAAGCCAGATTGTAAATGCTATACCGAGCAGGGTAGCTCCGGTATCAAATAGGGTTCTTGGATCAGTCACGACTGAATGCCAGCTTCAAAACATCGACACCAATCCAGCCGACAGCGCAGGATAACAATCCTGCGAGGGGCATCGGACCATAGAGACAAATCATTACTGTCATTACGGCGAACAATACCACATTGTAAAAGATATCCCGAAGGATAAGCGCCCTGCTATTCATGTCATCTGCCTCTTGTTGTAGGTTTGCCTTGTCTCTTCTAGCTCTCTGTCGAGAGCCTCTTCTTGAATCTTAAGCTGAATGTCTCGAAGCTCCAATAGCTTCGCCTTGGTAGACTTCTTCGACTTACGACGAGCATTAAGGTTCATGGCAAGAATACTAAACCATTCGAAGAATCCGAACGACAATAGCAACGGACTAACCAGAACCCAGAAATCACCAAGAAACGGAATACAAAATATGACGCCCCACGGCATATCATCCCTTCTATCTGGCTCAACAACATCCGCATCAAATATGAATATTGCTCCGGTAATCAATAGCAGTCGGCTAACGAAATAGTATCCGATAACCCACAGAATCCAAGACATCAAACCGCCCAGCGCATCTTGAATAGGTCGGCCTGAAACTGGGAGGACTCAAAGTAATCCTCAAGAGTCCTGTCCAGATCTTCGGTAAGCTCGTCTTCTTCGGTTAGGAGATCAGCTTCGGGAACCTCGCCAACCATTTGGCGGTAAGTCGCCATAATCATTTCCGGTGGCAGAGGATCTTCATTGCTGAAGTATATGGCATTCTCGCTGACCGAGAAATCTACGCTAATCATTTCGCCACATCCCGCTTTTGAGACGGCATCAAGGAAGTCGAGCATCTTCTGGTGATTCAGCTCGCGGTCTGGCACATCGTAATCATTGGTCATTAGGAGCCTCCGTGGTAATAGATCGTCTTTGACTCGCAATGGCGACAAACTCGATAATAGAATGACGGAACGTTTGGCGCCGAAATAACTGGCGCCGCAAAGTCAATCTCGTGGTAGTCTAGCCGACACAACACATAGCGAATCATACTGGTTAGTCTTTGGATCATCAATCACCTCGATATCGTCGACGCAGCATGTTACAGGCTGCCCGTTAATCAGAACTTTAACTCCGACCAGACCGCAAGAGAGCAGTTCGTTATTTGAGATTACCCGGCCAATCTTGCCGCGATATTCGGAGCGCGGGGACCGCGCCAGATAAGCGGCCTTAAACCTAATGTAATCACCGTGTTGCATAAGTCAATGCCTCGAATGAGATTTGTTATAGCACCCTAAGAAAAGTGATAGAACCATCGCGGTGAACGTCAGCCTCAAGCGTGATATGCTTGGTGGACATCATCCGGTGGATTGCCTTGATATGCTCATCGGAGATCGGTGTGGTACACTCTCCATCAAGATAACCATGCTCAATGTTCAATCCGCGAACCGCGTCATCAATATCGGCATCGTTTAAGATCTGAACCGGGAATGTAAGGGCGATGCGACTCAAACCGGAACCTCGAATGAAATGAAGACATAGCGTGCGTTGAACCCGGCCCAATTCCAATCGCCATAAACCTCCTTAATTACCAGAGAGCAAGGCAGAATCTTGGGGCAGGTTGAGTTAATAGCGGGAATTGTTCGACGACCAAACTTGACTGGTTCTTCTACCGGCCAACGAGACTTAGCAAGCTGAACCAGTCGGCGATATGAGATATTATCTGATCCTTGGCATGACTGGTATGGCACTGTGGCCTGAAGCTCGGCAACACGCTGAAGGTAATTTGATGAATCTAGCTTCGGCGCCATTGAAAGAAACCGCTTTTCCTGCTCTGCCGACTCAATCCTGGCATAAGGAATCTGTGGCATGGGCCACTCGGGAAGTGAGAAGTTGTCAACGATGAGATGGATCATTCTTTGCTCCGAGGATGTTCTTCAACGACGAGAGCCATGATGTCGCCGTATTGAATCTTATGGCAGCGAGGCCCGGTTTCACGATATTGCTTGTAATCAAAGTGCTGGTTGTCAGGAAAGAAGCTAACCCCATCCTTATCGGTGATCTCGCCAAGCAGAATACCACCATCACGAGTCATAACCAAAGCCCGGCTATACTCTCCGAATACAGCATCCAACATGAAGTCTGCTGACTTGAGATGGAGTCTCTTATCGCCAAGATTGACCCAAGACTCACCAGCTTCTCGCGATAGCTTAATGGCGTCGTAAAGCTCTTGCTTTGCGATATGGCGGGCTCTTGCCGCCTTAAATTCGCCTTTCTTCTTCATGGTCGCTACGACCTCCAAGACATAATCTAATCACGGTTAGCGCGGAGTCAATGGGGACTATAATGTTTCTCTGGCGAGCTTTAACCGAGGTCTTTGGCCCGAACCAACGCCTTCTTGACCATCTTTCTAAGCCAAGATACCTCCGAGGCTACGGCGAATATGGAGAAGGCAGGGCAACAAATGAGCAACATAACCAGAGCGCTCGGCTTAATGAGCAGAGATAATCCAACCAGCGCCACCCCGCTCACTATAGAGAATAGAAACCGCCAAGCTATGTCAGTCACTGATGGAATGACTTTCAACTCATCGAGATTGGCCTGAGCCTTCTTTCTCCATACCGTTTCCTTTGCCGCAATGTCTCTCCACTTTACCGAAGCAGCATCAAAACTAGCTATAGTATATGGCTTCGGAGCCTTGCCGAATGCCGGGATAACATCTTCGGCCTTTGTTCCGACGTTGAGCGATCTCGCCCCGTTCATTATCGCGCAGCATACCGCCGACTCAACAATTGTCTTGGCAAACTGTATGGCGTCGGACTCACCAGCAAAGAAGAACTCCTCAGTGTTTGTCGGATTGCCCCAAGAGATCCTATCATTTGTCCTAAGTATAGCATGAACATCGTGATCCGATATCCAGTTCGGGATCTTCCATGAGGCTAGGATAACCCAGTTTCCTCCTGAGCATTTCCTAGCATAGTCGCTATCTGATAACCTATCCGAGATCGCCCTGTCAGTCTCTCCTACATTAGCAAAGAGTCCGGCATGTAATTCAACCGACTCTATGTTGCGTTGACCAGCTACTAAGTAGATGAATTTGTCGCCGGATTCTGGGTAATTCGAGTCTGCTACGATGGTGGAATGATGTCTAGTTCTCATTCAGACATCATACTATATTAGCAGGTCAGCCTCTGGTTTCCCTGTCCAGCTTCTCTACCCAAGCAACGGCGGCAGCGGCAATCTGAATCAGCTCTTCGCGGAGGTTGGTCTTATCTGGCGCCGCATTGGCTTCGAGAACCTCTTCAAACAGGATATGCCAGAAGGTCATTGAGTTATCATTGGCGCAACCATCGCAAGCTTCTTGAGCCTGTCTCATACACTCTGTAGCGGTGCCGGATATGTTGAGGTGATTCCCAACGCCGTCAGCATGGGACTCTTCGCCGTACTTCTCGGTTTGCCTATCTCGTTCATAACGTACTTCGAGCAGGACTTGCTGCGTCTTATCATCAGGGAATTGCATTATTTACCTTGGGCTTTGGCCAAACAGAATAGCGTAGAGGATAGGAAAACGGTGACTATTACGATCTGCCCGATTAGTGTTATCATGATGGTAGTGAATCCATTGGTTTGATGCCTCTCATCTCAATTACCTTAGCATCGCGTTCAGCATCTTCTTCATAAGCTGCGGCTCTTTGATCTGCAGACAATGAATCCATTGGGTGGACATAATAACCATTTTTACTATCAGTATCGAGCTTAACTGGTATCGAAGACTTGGCCCCGCGCCACTCAATCATAAGACCGGTTTCAATCTTGATACCTGAGTCACCCATATCGTGGGATGGCATAGTATAATAATCCTCGCTAACCGCGTTCCATACACCATTTCTTACTTCGCGTTGAACGTGAGCTACATCATAGTCATCCCAGTTAGCAAACACCTTCTCTTCAATCAGCGCCATGATATTATCGAAGTCAGCTTCTAGCAACCACTTCTCGCTCATATAACGCAGGATACAAACCCTGGTAACCTTGAATCCGTTGCCAAGCTTCTCCGAGTTGTTCTTCTTTGCCATATCAGATGGATCATCATGGCTTAAACTTACTCCACCTTCGCTGTCGATGGCTTCAAGCAGGGCACACATCATGTCTCTTCCATAGCCCAATCCAATGTATGTCGGATCTACAGAACGATCTTGATGCCAAACCGGCTTACCGTTGGCTAGATTGTTCTCTGGTTTGATCTTAAGGATGTAAGCCGAAGTCTCACCGAGATCTCGCTCACCATAACTGGTCTTGCCAAGAAGATGGACTGCAATGTAATCAGGAGTCTTGTTGACTACAATCTTGGCTTCATTGATGAATGCCGACTTAACTAGGTTGGCTGTTTGGGTTAGGCCGAGTAAAGTAAGGGCTGAGGATAGCTTGGTAAGCCGCTGCTCTGTGGAGTGGCTGCTGGTTTTGTTATGCCCTGACTCTACCCAAAGCTTCATTGCCAAGGCGGCAGTTTTAGGACAATCGGACAGACTAAAGTCTCGGTTATCACGGTAATCAGGAGATTCATCGATGTATTTTACCTTGAATTTCTCTGGCTTATTGTTCAGCCACCACTTCAACGATATGGTCATGGCCTTCTCGAACTTGCCATCCTCATAGGAATACTTAACTTCATCGATGAACTCTTCGGGATAATATTCAACATATTCTAGCGACGCGATCTCGGCAAACTCTGGATACTTATCCTTGTAGCTCTCCATGAAATCATAAGGGAAATCCTCAATCTGGCTTTTGGCCGCTATCTCAGTTGCCTTAGCTGACAGTCCCTTATAGTTGTCAAGGATTCTGCCCGGCTGAAGATAAGCTAGCTCTATAGCTGCTGCTTCAATGGTATCTGGGTTACCTACTTTTGGTTTAGAAGGATTGTACATAATAAACGCAGTAACCTTCTGACCTATCAACGTGCTGATGATATGCTCTACATCATGCCATTCGTGAGGCTCTGCTGCCTTAAACTCCTCCGGAGTCATATTGATGATAACCTCGTTGAACTTATTAGTATCGCGCTTATCGAGATCAGCATAGATAGCAGCGAAGATAGCGTCAGACTCGGTTCGCTTGAGCAGCGTTGGTGTCGGTAGTGTGGTATCGAGATATCTCTCTATGTCATGCCATGATATCTCGTGGTTCTCGCTGTCAACCGTAACGTGTTCGCCGAGTATTAGCTGAGGCTGACCATAAAGATCTTCGGAGCCTTTGTCGAATCCAAGGCTCATCTTTCGCATTGGATTGGACCGGCTATAGAGCGGAGAGTCCTTCTTGGTTATGACGTAATAAAGGAACGTACCATCCCTGGAATAGTCGCTAAATCGGTTATCTTCGATATATCCAGTACACCATTGGGTTCCCTGAGCCCACCATTGAGATGACTCTTTGGTTCCGGATAGCACGACAATGAAGTTGGGCGAGTCGTAGATGTAATCAGTATATCTTGGGTCTTTGGCTTGCGGCTCTACCTTGGATAAGTAGTGAGACTTGTCGGTAACAAGCGCTTCATCGAGGTAGTTTCTAAGCTCTGATAAGGTATTAAAGGATGTTAGCTCTCTAAATCCAACCGGGCTGTTGACAAGTTGATCTTTAACTCTTTGATATGTTTCGACTGATTGAATAATCTCTTCAATCGGATCAGCTTCGAGTTCCCATTCCTCATCCGGTGACATGATGTAATCTATCCAGTCATAATTCTTTAGCTCGACATTTGAGTCTCGAAGCTTATCTGTCGCGGCTTTTGCTTCCTGGTGTGGCCAGTCTGAGAGACTGTGAAATTCAAGCAGTCTCTGCTCTTTTGGTGTCAGTGGCTTCTCGATAACCTGAGATAGTTTGATGACGTCATCTATCGATTTAAGGCCATCGAGGTTCTTCTGGAACTCTGGCAATGCCTTAAACTTATCGAAATACTGGTCAGCTATAGCATAGACTTTGTTCTTATTGGCCGCGAAGTCTGATGCGAATAATGTCTCGAACAAAGCACGGTTATCGAGCATTCCTTTTGACGGCGCTGCCTGCTTGACGATATGACGTGATGAGATTGATCTCGCTTCCTTCTTGAATCCACGAAGTTGGTGTGCCGGAATTCCAATTGATATACCGTAATCATATGCTTCACCATAGCAATCATCTTTTGATTTATCTACATTAAAGACCTTGCCACAGAATACAATATAGTGGCTCGTCTTGTTCTCGAAGTCAGCGAACCAACTTGATTTGTGTTTCTTGTCAATTGACTTGGAGATCTTGTTAGCGACAGACTTCATCTTATCTTCGGTAATTCTAACCGTATGAAGTGTCCATTGCTTGAGCCAAGGAGTTTTGAATCCTTTTGTTACTGTCTCAACCTCTGTTGATAATATCTCTACAGATTCGAGAACCGACATATCAGACAAACTTTCAACGATAAGAACGCCTTTGAAGTCTGTTGCTTTAGCTTGTTTCATAAGTGACATAACACTTGCCGCGACATTAATAGAATCTTGATTCTGAAACGCGAAATGCCCGGAACCTCTCGGCCCGGGCTTTATGACGAGCAACGCGGTTGCCGTCAGACCTTGCGGTCATTTCGTATTGAATGATTAACGAGCTGCTGTACTTTCTAAATACTTAAGAATATTTAAGAATCCCTAATTATTTCAGAGTAGTATTATACTACTTCAACCTACTTCGAGTGAAACCAATTTTTCCATTTAAACTTCAAGCGATAAAAGTTCAACTTTATCCGTCAAATATTCAAAAAGAATATATTGCTCGCCTTTTGGGGTCGTCGCGCTTTGTTTTTAACAAAACTTTAGAATTTAAAAAAATTGGCTACAATACAACCGGTAAATTTCCATCATGGGGTGAATGCGCTAAACATTTTACAGAACTTCGTAATTCAGAAGAGTTCTCCTGGCTTAAAGAGGTTCATACCCATCCAATTAAGCAAAGTCTTAATGATCTTGAGATTGCATTTTCCAACTTCTTCGACAAGAACAACAAGGCAGAATTTCCAAAATTCAAATCAAAACACGATAAAGAGTCTTGCCGTTTCCCCAGTACTGCAATTTCTGGAATTTCAGGAAATCGCTTATCGTTAACAAAGAAACTTGGCGATATACATTTTAAGTGTTCTCGCCATGATGAAATTGCGTTAAACAGATATCAGAGCAAAATACATTCCGCGACACTTGAAAGAACAAAATCCGGAAGATACTTCATATCTATTCTTCTTGACAAACCACTAAGGAATAGTCTGCCAAAAACAGATAAAATCATCGGTGTTGATATTGGGATAAAAGAGTTTGTTGTAACCTCAGAGAATGAGCGTTTTGAAAACATCAAAACGATTAGATGTAACGAGAAGAAACTAAAAAAGCTTCAACGTCAAGTATCCAACAAGCAGAAGGGTTCTAAAAATAAGGAGAAAGCAAGACTAAAATTAGCTAAATTTAACGAAAAACTGAAGAATCGAAAAGAGAATTATCTCCATTCAATCTCAAACAAATTATTAAACGATAATCAAGTTATAGTTTTTGAGACGCTGAATATAACTGGAATGATGAAAAATCATTCCATAGCAAAGAGCATTCAAGAGCTAAGCGCATCTCGCTTTAAAGAGATCTGTTCTTATAAAGCTCTATGGTATAAGCGAGATATAATTTCCATTAATCAATTCTTTCCATCATCAAAGTTATGCGAATGTTGCGGATTTAAAAATGACGAGTTAACGCTAAAAGATAGGACTTGGATTTGTCCTTCTTGTGGTGTTGAACACGATAGAGATCTTAATGCAGCTCGTAATATACGAGATGAGGGATTAAGACTTCTTGGATTGAGAAGCTCCAATAGTGTCAAGACAAAAACAAAGCGCTCTTTAAAAAAGAGCAAACCGAAGCAGCCTTCGGTCAATCCAAAATTACCCGCATGTTCCGGGGATATTAAGCTTGAGGAGAAGACTATTGAGACTTCGATGAATCAAGAAAAGAATGTAATTACCGATGTTGTTTTAGTTGTCGGGTAGTTACAGAGCAATTATGCGATAGCCGTCAATCGTACAAAGTCTTGTCAAATCGAATGGGGTGAAGGCGATGACAATGTCATCATCTTTCGGTGACATTTCCTCCAGCAATCCGTCAGTCATGCGGTATGTCCGATTGCCGCAACCAGCCATCAGGTTCATAACGTAGACTGGTCCATCGGCTGTCACAAACATCGTTGGCGTGGAGAATCTATGGCAGAATGATTCGGTCTTTGCCTTTGGAGCGGCCTTTGTTCGGTTTTTAACCCAGGCTTCAAGGTCGCTTGAATGGTTGCCCTTCTTGTCGAACATCTGGCCGGTAAACTCTCCGGCTTCATTCGGAGCACGCCACGGCATGTGGCAGTCGGTCCAAGTGACCTGCGTTTCGATTTGATTAACAATACCAGAGGTTACCCTGTCAATCCATCTCATTGTTCCGAATGAGCTATCGAAGTTCACCGAATCAGCAAGCAAAGTCTCTTTGACTGCGAAGTAGGCAGCGACAATCCACCACATCTTTTTGTTTGACTGATTGACGAGGTTTGTTGTTAGGTAACGGATTACTGCGTAACGTGACATCGAAACCTCGAAGCATGAAAGGGTGGAGCCCCAAGCCAACTTAACGGCTCTACAATCAGAAAGCTATCAGCTATGACTTCTTCAACTGATCGGATGCTCCGTGAAATGGAGAGTCGCAATGGCTCGTTAAGCCAACCCATAGACGGGATAGTGAGAAGGCGGCAAACCCACCTTGTCGGTCATCGAGTCTTCCCAGGCTCGACCTATCTCACTATAATCACTTGATCTTATTGCGACTTGGGAAGGGGTGGCCCCTTAATCCGGTTAGAATCAACCCATAGTTCTTAGCTATCGAACCACAGGAAGGGGCCGTAAAATCTACTATCGTTACTGCTGAACCGTGCCGACATTGATCGGCATTGCCAGCTTACAACCGGTGTTCTGACCCATCAGAGCCATCGGCTGATCGTAACCGCAATTGATAGCCTTGAGCTTATCGTCACCGAGATTCAGAGTACAGGAAACGTAACCATCATGGTCAGAGTCCATCCCAGAACAAGAGACGCCCTGAATGTCCATTGCCATCGAAGCGGCATATTCCTTGGCATTCCGCTGTGCCGAAGCTTCGCGATCAGAGGTTGTAACACAACCCATGCCGAGAGTGCCAGCACCGATAGCGCCGAGAATGCCAACGATAGAAACGACGATCATGAGTTCGATGAGGGAGAAGCCAGAGTTATTACGCATTGAGATTGCCTTGGTTTGAGATTGAAACAGAGTCTAAACTAACCGAACCATCACGTCGGATGGCCGGATATTCATCAGGGTATTATGACCTGACAGCGACCGCAGAGTGTAAGTGCCATCACCGAATTCCGAGTCGTCGATCACCCAAATGATTGGATTCTTTCCGTTGGTCACGCCAGGCACGAAATCAGGGAATGAAACATCGACAATGGTGTCGATACCATCGACAAGGCGGGATTCCTGAAAGATGGCAAGATAGCCGACGCGGAGTTCGTTGAGTTCTGGCATTGCTATATCCGACTGTTGATTGTTGAGGATCGCGGGCCGAATCATGGCGGCCATTTCAAATGGCAAGCTAACCATGACCGGCCGTTGATCAGAGAGGCTTAATACTCGATAGCTGGAACATCAACCGTTCAACCGGAATCGAGACATCTGTGCCGAGAACAGTGGTCTTGAAGCCCCAACGGTAGTTTGTTACGGGATAACTATGTCCCATATCACTGACTGAACCGTGAACCGTTTCGATCAACACAATATGGGCGTCGTTCTGAATCGTGCCATCTTGGAACAAAACAGTCGCAGTAAACGGAGCAATGATCCTGTAGTCGGTTTGGGCCGAAAGACTGTGAGTACCCGCTGCGCTACACTTATAATTGTCACCAATGAAGTAACCGCAGACTCCCCAGTCATCAACAACATAGCAGGCGTAAAACACAATACCGTTGCTGGTTTTGGGTTTTGAAGGCTTGACGCTCATAGTGCCTCGTTTGAAAGGGAATCCCAACATTCAGGATAGCGTGGCAACCACGTCTCCCGATTCTCATCGGGTCTTTGAACCACTAAACGTTGGGAAAGTGTGAAATATCTGTGAGGTTGTCACGCTAATCAAGTATATTATAGATTGTGATGTTGAGTGGTGCGAATACTTCTAATCACTATCCGGCGAGTCTAATCCCGTCATAGACTCAAGCCCTATGATAATCTACTTGATTAGCGCGGCGAATGTGAAAGCTGGGTTAGCTCCGGTTTGCCGGTTAATCACATTCGCTCCGCGCCGTTTCTTGATACCTATGTTGCCGGATTGTCAAACATCGAAGTGCTGACTATTATATCCGGCTCAAGATATCGCGAAACTTAACCCTCGTCGCTGCCCTTCGAAATCTGGGCAACGATCTCCTCAACACGCGGAATGAAGCTCCGCATCATGCTTGCGACACCGCGAATATCGGCAATCGCAATCTTGGTTGGCTTGGAACCACGAGCCCCAGACAGCTTGAAAGTAACCACCGAATCATCGTCAGCAGTCGTGGCAATCGAAGCGTGAAGCATATCGATCGCAGACTTCGGGGCATCATCGGCCCGCTCGACGCCGTTGTGATAGGACTCCAGCGCCTCGATAAAGGCCGGGAATTCATCCGCCGGAACCTGCTGCTCTCCGCCACCATCGCCCTTCAATGCGGTGCGGAATACGACGACAGGCACCCCGTCATCTCGAACCGCGATACCCATCGAATCTCGGGTAATCTTGACGGCATCGGAATTGCTGGGAGAGCGAAAGACTGAAACACGATTGGCGAGCATGATGGTTACCCGATTCAAGAGGAAGAATACCGCCGAATAACGAGGCAGGATAGCCTCCGTTTATCGACCGTTCAGCGTTGCCGCCTTACGCCCATACTATATCTGCCGCCTAGGAAATTGGGATAGATTTTATGTGGTGCGGAAACCGTGGCGGCGCGAGGCGGATTGCCGGAATAGTTAGATTGCCAAGATCCTCGACAGCAACTTAGCTGCCAATTCCCTTTCCTGAGTCACATTGGTGGCGGATAATAGTAACTGCTGGACCTTAGAAAACGGTAAACCAAGAGAGCCTCCGGCATCAAGATCGCTCAGGATCTTAGTCCTCATCATATCGAAGTACAGCTTATTCTGGCTGACAGTCTCTGCATCGTCTTGGTCTGGATTGTAATCATCAATGCTAAACCCATCATTGAAGATGTTGAAATATTTCTCCGACGAGCCAATTGTGCTCTCCACTTCCGGCAAGACATCTTCCATAAGCCAAGCAGTAAATATCTCTCGCGTTATGCCTAGCTCTGGAATAATTGAGGCGAAGTTATGCGACAAAATAAGCCACTCTCTTGTCATGTATCGCAAATTAAGTCCTCTTTCTTGAACCGCATCGGAAGCTACCTTGGCCCCTTCTGACATCTCTTTTGTCATGCGCTCAAGCCATCGAACCAACCCATCACAGTATGGATTGACTGAGTATTCATTACAATGAGCCGCTAGCCTTCGATTCGTATCATCAAAGCTAATGAGGTCTTCGAGGTCTTTGGCTGTTAAGTTGAGGTGTTTTTCGGCTGACTTGGTTAGGTTAAGCCGCTTCAAAGCAGAGCGTAATGTGCGGATTCGATTCATACCATCCTCCGCGAAATTAGTAGGTCGCAGAGTATACCGCAAAACTTCTCAGGACCGTGCCGCCCAGCAAATAAATAAAAATATATATTTCTAGGGCGGCGGATCGCAGTAGAGTACTTATAAGTGAATTACGCTATAGGGTTTACGCTTTGAGTATAGCCGCAACCTCCCCACAAAGAATCCAACCTTGTCGCTTTAAGCCTTCACTTCTCAATGGCTTGCTGTATCCGCGATATGCTGGGAATATCTATTCCGGCAATCCTTCGTGGGCCATTTGTAGGATCTTTATCGGCCTGCTCTATTCAGCTTGACCGCTGCTCATCGGTGCTTAGATTATGCTCTAAGAGGCTTGGCACCATGAAAATGACCCTGCAATGCTGTAACTTCGATGGATGTGCTGGGCGTAGAGTCCACCATGAAAACCCTGATACTCCGCGCGGTCTACAGACGATAGAGGTTGACTACGAATATGACGGGCCTTATTTTTGTTGTATGACTTGCGCCATCCTTGCTGGGTTTCAGTCTGTGCGGCATGAGGATACCACAGATGGTCTTGAGGCTTTCGAACGGCAATACCCTGACTGGAAGGAAAGGATCGAGGTGAAGAAGTGATTTATGCTCTTGTTGCGACTAACTGCATCGTGTGGTTCCTCGTCGCACTTAATCACACGATGCATGGTGATCGTTCAAATCGTGAGGTACAAAAGCTGCGTTACGTTCCAACAGAACCGATCAAGAAGTCATGGGATAATTCTCCCGAATTCTATGCGGCGCAATGCGAAGTGGAAGATTACTTGAGAGAGAGGACCAAGTGCTAACTCTACTGGCTCTCATTGGATTCAGTGACACCTTTTTCGAGCAGCTTACCGCGGCTCGCGAATCACTCTCCTTCAGGGAACAAAATGACACTCCTAATCCTCCAATTCCTGTTTGCCTTGCTCAACCTGACAGTGGACATCGTGACGCTCTGCTTCATCATTTGGCTTGGCTACGGTCTAATCCGTCACGCTATTAATGAGATGCTGTCAGAATGATTAGCAAACAGTTTCTATCCTATGCCGAAACTCCCGCTTTCAAAGCGGAGCTAATGGATCTGGCGCTCGTTGGCGATGCTGTGATCCTAATGGATATTAGGAAGGTTGGATATGATCGGCTCCGGTTTTATTCGTCGGCTGTTCATTCCGACTTTGATGGCAGGTATAAGTCAAACGAAACGATGATCAAGTTCTGCAAGCAGCATAAGCTCTTTGTGGGTCAGGTTGGTAAATATATCGCAGATCATCTTGAGGCTTATATCGGATGGTGTTTCGTTAATAAACACAACGATCTGCTTCGCTCTTTTCTTGATCAGTACTTTCTCTGGTACATGACGAGAAATAATGATAAGCGAGTTTCGATTTCTTGCCCGCTGCTTCGTCAGCGGTTTCCGCTACTCTTTGTTTGAGGTGCTAAGTGAATGAGAATAACGTAAAGATCATTGGCAATTACCGCAAGATGCTGATCAGCATGGTTCTCAATTCAATTGCCGTTGATTGTAGCTTCGAGTTTGAGATTGGAAG
>ERZ1292625.664-Hain-H41-01um-R1-664-length-48745-cov-175_pt3 | contig 35274 bp, 34 predicted proteins | sample MGYA00564400_ERZ1292625 | MGnify/ENA primary metagenome ERZ1292625 (study PRJEB36523, sample SAMEA6512639) | groundwater metagenome | collected 2019-01-08 | study: AquaDiva: Metagenomics assemblies of 32 groundwater samples
CTCATATGTTTTTTCTGATAATGTTCGCCGTTATTGTTTTCTTTGAAACTTTTAAGCTTTTAAACTTTGAAACTTTTAAGCTTTTAAACTTTGAAACTTTTAAACTTTTAAACTTTAAGTTCTGGCGCTATTTCTCTTTATTGATAATTGTTTTATCGGCGGCAACAATTTTTATCACCGCCACCCGTGGCGCGATTTTGGGATTGCTTGTCGGCGCCTTCGCTTTGTTGATTTATTTCGTTTTTAAACCCTTAAACTTTGAAACTTTTAAACTTTTAAACTTTAGAATCATCGCGTTGTCTTTGCCGATTTTAATAGTTTTGCTTGGTTCTGTTTTTTGGCTTACTCGCGAGGCAATTGTCTGGCAAAAAATCCCCGGCCTTAATCGTTTGGCGCAAACGAAAATTTTGGACGTCAACGACCCTTCAACTCAATTTCGTCTCATTACTTGGAAATTAAGCTGGAGCGCTTTTAAGGAAAAACCGATTTTCGGCTGGGGATCGGAGAATTACATCGTTGCTTACGAGAAATATTACGATCCCGAATATGCGACCTACGGCGAAACTTGGCTTGACCGGGCGCACAATAAAGTTGTTGACGTTGCGGTGATGCAGGGGATTTTCGGATTAGTCTCTTATTTGGGAATTTTCGTCAGCATTATTTATTCGCTGTTTAGATTAAAAGAACCATTCGCTTCATTTTTAATGGCAGGCTTAATTGGTTATTTTGTCCAGAATCTTTTTGTTTTTGATCAGATCATTTCTTATTCCGCTTTTTTCGCGGTTATGGGATATTTGATTTTTTTGAAACCTTTGAATTTCGAAACTTCGGAACCTTCAACTTTTCAATTTTTAAACTTTTACGCTTTTAAACTTTTAAACTTTTACGCTTTTAAACTTTTATTTATCTCGGCGCTGGCATTGGGTCTTATATCGGTCATTATTTACAGCGTGTATTTTTATAATTTAGTCCCTTACATCCAAGCCCGTCTTTTTAAAGCTTCTCCGGGCATAAGTGATAATGTCAGTGTTGTTGCGGATTATTTGAAAAAAGCGATGTGGCCTTACAATTTCGCTCAACATAATATTCGGGGAAGCGGCATTGATACCATTTATATGGACCAGTTTTTTTACAGAATCGAGTATGTCGGCAATCCGAAATTTCGACCGCTTGGCGATTTGTTAATTCAGGGAATGGATGAGGTTGCGAAAAAAGAGCCATACGATATTAGAGTGTTAATCAGGGAAGTTGAAATGCTAAATGGTTATACGCGGGCATTGGACGAAAAAGAAGCGGCTCCTTTGTTTGAAAAAGCCGAAGAGTTGATGCGGGAGGCGGTTAAACGCGCGCCTAACAGGCAGGAAGTTTATTATCATCTGGCTTTTAATTTGGCGGAGCAGAAACGTTATGAAGAATCCATTGAAGCGGCAAAATATGCCATTTCTTTGAATCCAAAAGTGGCGCGAGCTCATTTTCATTTGGCGCTGGTTTTGGCGATCGCCGGCAGAAACGACGAGGCGGCGAAAGCGCTTTTTGAAGTGGACAAAGTTGATCCTGACTTAAACACTCTAATGAGAGGCGATAAAAACACAACTTTGTTAATTTATGACGCCTCAGGAAGAGATAATAAGGTTGCCGATATAATAATTAAAAGTTTAAATCGGGGCGAGCAATTTGCTTTTGAAAGAAAATATTACGAGGCGGCTTTGCGTTATTTTGCCGTTCAAAAAGACGCGGAAAATTTTATTAAGGTGACTAATTATTTAAAGCGGTTTGAAGATCTAAAAGACGATATGGAAGTTTTAATTGACTTGGCGGAAAAAGGATTGTGGGATATCATTTTAAAACTTTAAAACCTTTAAACTTTTAAACTTTTATGCTTTTAAACTTTTAAACTTATAAGTATCTATGGTTAATTATTTTAAAATCTCAAAATTCTTCCTCTATCTCGTTCCCTTTAGCGTTGTCATTGTCAGCGCTTCAACGCTTTTTCCGTTTATCGTCGGGAAATATGTTTTTTTTAGAACGGCGGTTGGTTTAGCGTTGATATTTTTTTTGCTGGGGTTGCTTTTCCAGTCCCAGGAGGTTAGACCTCCTAAAATTAACGGTCAATCTTGGGGAGGTCGAACCTCCCAAATATTAAAATCGCCATTAGTGATCGCCGTTTCTCTTTTCGTTTTCATATTTATCCTCGCCGGTTTCTTCGGCGCTGATCCGTCTTTTTCTTTTTGGTCTAATTTTGAACGCGGCGAGGGCGGATTGCAAATGCTTTATCTTGGTGTCTTTTTTTTATTAATGGTTTTGCTGTTTAAAGAAGAAAAAAATTGGCGGATAATGTTTTGGATTTCAATTATCGCCGCCGGTTTAATGATTTTTTACGGCATTGGCGCCGGATTGAAATATTTTGACGCCGAAACAATTATTCAAAATATTGATGGCGTTCCTCAAAAAATTTTAACCGGCAAAGGCGGCCCGCTTTATCAAACTTTTAAATCGTTTATCGGTCCGGATTTCAGGGACGAAGGTTATCGTTTTGCCGGTTCAATAGGCAACCCGGCTTATGTGTCTGTTTATCTTATTTTTGCTTTGTTTTATGTTTTTTATCTTTTATTTGGTAAATACAAACAAAGAATGAAATCTTTTGGCGATATTAGTTTAATTGTTTTGGCCGTATTTTTTTCGGCATTTTTCTTTTTATCGGCGACTCGCGGCGCTTTTGTCGGTTTAATCGCGGCCATTTTAACGGCATTTTTATATCTTGGTTTTTCAATTAAAATTTGGCGAAAATGGTTGTTGGGAATAGGAGTGGTCGCGTTATTGGCTGTTGGGTTATTGATTTTTTTCCGAAACACTCCGTTTATAAAATCTCTTCCCGGTTCGCGGATTTTTGATATTTCTTTTAAGGCTGAAAATTTTCAAAATAGAACGGTTATTTGGAAAATTGCCATTGACGGTTTCAAAGAGCGGCCGCTTCTCGGTTGGGGACCGGAAAATTTTTCTTACACTTTTGATAAACATTATAATCCGAAACATTATTCAATAGTAAGCGGTTTCGGCGCGTGGTATGATCGGGCGCATAGTATATTTTTGGATTATTTAAATCAGGCGGGAATTTTAGGGCTATTGAGTTTCTTGAGTATTTTTATTGCGTTTTACCGGCAATTCCTTTCTAAAACGTGGTCAACAGTCAATAGTCAGGGGTCAATAGTTTTAAATGCCTTGCTTTTTTCTCTCCCTATCGCCTATCTTGTTCAAGGGATCGTGCTTTTTGACATTTTGCCGACATATATTAATTTGTTTTTATTTTTAGCTTTTGCGACGTATAAATTTACACCTAAACCAGTATGATAAAATACATAATTATTATATTCGGAATTATTTTAGCGATTTTCGGTTTGATTTACGGTTCTCTTTTGCCATTCGCAAAAGCAAAAATATATGTCAGGGCAATGGGCAATCTTCAATCAATTAAATCCCTTGACGAGTTTAAGAAAAATTTTGACCCGTCGCTTGATTTTTATTCGCCGGTCGGTCAGGAAGAAACATCGCGATTTTTGGCAACCGAAATTATCGGCAGAATGATTTATCCCGACCAAAAAGAGAATATTTCTCGCGAGTTGGTAAATTACATAGAACCGCGATTTTTTCAAAATAATTCAAGGCATTTGTTATTGGCGGCTTCGATGTATGGAAAAATGTTTAATATTTACGGCAAAAAAGATGATTTAAAGAAAACCGAAGAATATTTTCAAAAATCTTTAATCCTTAATCCTAAGTCCCCCCAAGCGCTTTATTCTCTTTTTGAAATTTATTACAAAAAAGGAGAATTTGAAAAATCCAAAGAAATCGGCGAAATTATTTTGAAATACTGGCCGGAGGATGAAAGAATAAAAGAAGCATTTAAACATTTAAACATTTATACTTTATATTAAAAAAACCATGTGCGGCATTTCCGGAATATATTTAAATAAAAAAACCAATAAGAAAGAGCGGGAGGAGATGAAAGAGGCGGTTGAAAAAATGAACGAGGTTCAGAAACATCGCGGCCCCGATGATGGAGGAATTTTTGTTGACGAAAAAAATGGTGTTGCTTTAGGTCATTGCCGGCTTTCTATTTTGGATTTAACAAAAGCCGGTCATCAACCGATGGAATATAAAAATTTATGGATTACTTTTAACGGCGAAATTTATAATTTTTTGGAACTTAAAAAAGAATTAGAAAATAAAGGATATAAATTTAACACCAAAACAGACACAGAGGTTATTTTGGCGCTTTATGCGGAATATGGCGAGAAATCTTTTTCAATGCTTCGGGGAATGTTCGCTTTTGGTCTTTGGGACGGGGAAAAACAAAAATTATTTTTAGTTAAAGACTGCTACGGTATTAAACCGCTTTATTATTATTCGGACAATGAAAAGTTAATTTTCGCTTCAACGGTTAAAGCGCTGGAAAATAGCGGAATAATGCCGGTTCAAAAAAATCCGGATGCTTATATCGGTTTTTTGTTATTCGGGTCTGTGCCATTGCCAATAACAACTGTTAAAAATGTTTTTGCCGTACCGGCTGGCCATTATCTTGAAATAAATTCAAGGGGTAATAAAAAAATTGTTAAGTATTATGATTTATTGGACGCTTTTTTAAAGAAATCAGATGATAATTTTGATACGGCGAAAATTAAAACGCGCAAATTATTAGAAGAGTCTATTGATTTACACTTAATTAGCGACGCGCCGCTTGGCGTATTTTTGAGCGGCGGCTTGGATTCTTCTGTAATCGCGGCATTGGCCGCCAAAAATCGCGAGAAGCCGATAGAAACTTTATCAATTATTTTTGACGAACCTGAATTTTCAGAGCAAAAATATCAGCAATTAGTTGCGCAAAAAATAAAAAGCGATCACCGTGAAATTAAAATTACAAAAAATGATTTTTTTGATTCATTTAGTGAAATTTTTGAAGCAATGGACCAGCCGACCATTGACGGTGTGAACACTTTTTTTATCGCCAAAGCCGCTAAACAAGCGGGATTAAAAGCAGTTCTTTCCGGCTTAGGCGCGGATGAAATATTTTTGGGCTATCCGCATTTTCGTTGGGCGGAATTGCTAAGAAAAATTCAGAAATTGCCGAAAATTTTAAAATCACCGCTAAAATTGGGCAGTTTATTTGGCGGCAAGTATTCTAAATTGAGTTATTTTGCCAACGACGACATTTTAAGTTTTTATTTGGGAATTAGAGGACTGTTTACTCCCCAAGAAACCGCCAAGATTTTAAATACTAATATTCAAGAAGTAAATAATTTTATGGATAAATTATCGCATCAGTGTCCAGTTGACTGGACAGATACTGATGAGGGCAGGCAATTAGAGCAATTACAACAATTAGAACAATTACATCCAATTAACCTACTTTCCTATCTTGAACTGAAATTTTATCTCCAAAATCAACTCCTCAAAGATACTGATTTTATGTCGATGTATCATTCGATAGAAGTTCGGGTGCCATTTTTAGACCATCTACTAGTAGAATATGTAAGCGGTTTATCTCCGGCAATAAAGCTCGGCGGAGATGTTAACAAAGCGCTTCTTGTTGAAGCAACCCGCGATTTATTGCCTCAAGAAATTTTCACCCGTCCCAAAATGGGTTTTACTTTCCCGTTTCAAAAATGGCTCCGCGAAACTGAGAAACTGCCTGTCGGCGGCCACTGGTCCCGCTCTTGGGCGAAAACGGTTTTAGAAAAGTTTAAATAAAAATGTCTTCAAAGTTTTTTGTTTTGGTAAAAATTCAATCATCAATAGTAGATTTTTTGATTAAATGGTTAAATTTTTGGTTGAGTTTTTTTCAGGAAATTCTTTTCAAAAAATTAAAATCAATTCCGCAAAACATTTTAATTTATAAAATTGGTAATATCGGCGATATTGTTTGCGTCGTTCCAGCGCTTATTGCGATTCGTCGTTTTTATCCGAACTCAAAAATTACTCTTCTTACTTCACCGGGCGAAAAAGGAGCGTTAGGGGCAAAAGAATTATTAAGCGGTGCTTGGTACTTGGACAATCTGGAAACTTATTATGCCGAAGATATCGATTCTTTAAAGAGAAAAATAAATTTCGCGAAAAAATTGCGGGAAAATAAATATGATTTATTTATTCAATTACCCGACGATCTAGTTAATTTTAGAACTCTTTTTAGAAATATGATTTTTACTAAGTTAATAGGGGCAAAATCGGCGTTTGGGTTTAAAATTAGAACTATTCAATTATTTAAAAAAACTCAAGTTGATCATTTATTGCAAGAAACAGAAGTAGAAAGCTTATTAAATTTATTAAGAGAAAATAGTATCGGCAAAGGAAAAATTGAATATGATTTCAATATTTCTGAACAACAAAAAAAACATATCAATGATATATTGAATCAAAAATTTGGCAATTTTAAAAAGAGCGACATTATTGTGGCAATTAGCGCTGGAGGAAAAAAAGAATCTAATCAGTGGCCAAGGGAGCGTTTTAAAGAAGTTGTAGAATATCTTTGTAAAAAATATAATGCTAAAATTGTAATTATTGGCGGCGGAGCAGATGTTTTTCAAGCGAAAGTCATAGCGCAAAATTTAGAAAACAAAGATTATTTGATTGCGGCGGGTGAAATAGGAATTTTGGAAACCATTGAATTGTTAAAACGCTGTTCGTTTTTGATTTCAAACAGCACAGGTACCATTCATTTGGCTACGGCCGTCGGATTGCCGGCAATAGGAATTTACGGCGTAAGAGATGTTTTCGGGAGATGGTTTCCGTATGGACAACAACACAAGATTTTGTATCATAAATTTATAGATTGTAATTACAAAAAAGAAGAATGTATTAAGCGAAGCATAGAGTTGATTTCGGTTGAAGAAGTTATCTCTGTCTGCGAGCGGATTATTAAAGAAATTAAACTTATTAAAGAAAAAAGTTAATTATTATAAAATATGAATAACTTAATAACTAAATATCGCGTTGCGATATTAACCTCTCATCCTATTCAACACCAAGCGCCTCTTTTTCAAAAATTAGCCAAGCGTCCAGAAATTGATTTAACGGTTTATTTTTGTTGGGATTTCGGTTTTCGGAAAGAAAGCTATGACTCAGAAATGGGCAGAAAATTAAAATGGGATATTCCTTTGGTAGAAGGATATAATTATAAATTTCTGAAAAATTTTTCTTTGAGACCCTCAAGCGGATTTTGGGGTCAAATTAATCCGGGGATTATTAAGGAATTAATTGAAAACAAATATGACGCTGTTATAATTTTTGGTTGGAATTCTTTTACTAATTGGTTGGCGTTTTTGACGGCTTTTATTGTCAAGATGCCGGTTTTCCTTCGGGGCGAAAATCCCCTTAGCCAAGAAGCGTTTAAAAATCCTTTTAAATTAAAAATCAAAAAAATTATTTTAGGTTGGCTTTTTAGGCGTATCAGCGCTTTTCTTTATATTGGCGAAGAAAATAAAAAATTTTATCAATATTACGGTATTCCAGAATTAAAATTATTTTTATGTCCATATGCCGACGATAACGAGCGTTATATCAGCGAAGCCAAAAAACTTAAGCCCAAAAAGCTGATTTTTAAAAAAGAATTAGGGATAGATTCAAAAAATACAGTTATCCTCTTTGTAGGGAAATTAATAGAAAGAAAACGGTCATTTGATTTATTGAAAGCATACGAATTACTCACTAAAAGTTCTAATCTAAAATCTGAAAGTTTTTCTTTGGTTATTGTTGGCGATGGAATATTGCGGCCATCGCTTGAAGATTACGCTAAAAGCCGCGGTTTAAAAGATGTTTATTTTGTCGGCTTTAAGAATCTTACCGAGTTGCCGAAATATTACGCTTTTGCCGATATTCTTGTTTTGCCTTCGGGTGTCGGCGAGACCTGGGGCTTAGTAGTTAATATCGCAATGTGTTTCAAGTTGCCGATTATCGTTTCGGATTTGGTTGGTTGCGGTCCAGATTTAGTCAAAAATAATAAAAACGGCTATATTTTTCCGTCTGGCGATATAGACAAATTGATTCTTTATCTTAAGTCTTTAATTAGTGATACCCGGAAAAGAAAATTATTTGGAGAAAAATCTTTTAAGATCATTGGAAATTACAGCTATGAAAAAAATGTTGACGGAATTTTAAAAGCGTTAAATAATAATTTGCGTTTATTATAGCAATTTTATATTATTAGAAAAATATGAATATTTTTGTTGCCGGCGGCGCCGGTTTTATCGGTTCAAATTTTATAAGATATATTTTAGGCAAATATAAAAATGTCAGGGTTTTGAATTACGACAAATTAACTTATTCGGGGAATCTGGATAACCTAAAAGATGTACAGAAAAATAAGCGGTATAAATTTATTAAAGGAGATATTAAGGATAAAAAAAAATTAGATTTATCTTTTAAAACTTTTAAGCCCGATTATGTTATAAATTTCGCCGCCGAAACCCATGTTGATAGAAGCATTCATGTCGGCGCCAAAGAATTTATTGATACTAATATTACAGGCGTTTTTAATATTTTGGAAGCCGTAAAGGCCAATTCTAAAATTAAAAAATATGTGCAAATTTCAACTGACGAAGTTTACGGAAGCTTACCCTTGAAATTTAAGAATAAATTCAAAGAAAATACCGCTTTTGCGCCAAATGTTCCTTACGCGGCAACCAAAGCGGGAGGTGATATGCTCTGCCGAGCTTATCATAACACATTCAAAACTCCAGTAATAATTACTCATTGTTCTAATAATTATGGCCCCTACCAATATCCTGAAAAATCAGTGCCGTTTTTTATTTTAAGAATGCTGGAAAATAAAAAATTGCCGCTTTATGGCGATGGCAAAAATGTTCGCGATTGGATATATGTGCTTGACCATTGTTCAGCGCTTGAGCTTTGTTTATTTAAAGGTAAGGTCGGCGAGGTTTACAACATCGGCGCCGATAATGAAATGAACAATTTGCAAATAGCTGATTTAATATTAAAATATTTTAACCGCGATAAATCTTGGATTGAATTTGTTTCAGATCGGCCAGGCCATGATAGGCGATATGCTATTGATAATTCAAAAATAAAAAAAGAGCTTAGCTGGAAGCCGAAATATAAGTTTGAAAAAGCTTTTAAGGAAACCATTAATTGGTATTTGAACAATAAAAGGTGGATTGATAAAGTCAGAAAAAAGACAGGTGTTTTCAATCCTCATATAGATCTTTGGAAAGATCATAAAATAAAAAAGACAAAATGAAAGGAGTGATTTTAGCCGGAGGGTTTGGCACCCGCTTGCATCCTCTGACACTTATAACCAATAAGCATCTTTTACCGGTTTATAATAAACCGATGATTTTGTATCCGTTGGAAACCCTTAAAAAGGCCGGCATTTATGAGATTATGATTGTCTGCGGCAAAGAGCATGGCGGCGATTTTATGAATTTTTTGGGCTCTGGCAAGGATTACGGAGTAAAACTGTCTTATGCTCTTCAAAACAATGCCGGCGGAATTGCCGAAGCATTGAGTTTAACCGAGGATTTTGCTGATAATGGGAAAATTGCCGTTGTTTTGGGAGATAATATTTTTGAAGATGATTTTTCAAAAGACGTTGAAATTTTTAAAAAACAAGACGACGGAGCAATGATTTTTATAAAAGAGGTGGAGGATCCTCAAAGGTTCGGCGTGGCTGAAATTGTGGGAGACCGTATTATTAATATTGAAGAAAAACCGAAAGAGCCGAAATCTAATTACGCTCAAACAGGATTCTGGATTTATAATTTTGATGTTTTTGAAAAAATAAAGAGATTGATACCTTCTCATAGAGGAGAGTTAGAGATTACAGATGTTCATAATATGTATATTCAAAAAGGGAAATTATCTTATGGCGTTGTTAAAGATTTTTGGTCCGATGCCGGAACTTTTGATTCTTTGCTTAAAACGAGTTTATGGGCGGCCGATAAAAATAAATAATGAATATAAATTTAGATAAAGTTTTAATAACAGGAGCTAATGGCATGGTCGGCAACTATGTTGATTTTGGCATTAAAACCGACCGTCGTTCTTTGGATGTAACTGACCTGAAAGAGGTATTAAATACCTGTCGGAAATATCAGCCCCAAGTTATTTTGCATTTAGCCGCCGAACCCGATGTTGACAGATGCGAGCGCGATCCCGAACATGCCTATACCGTAAACAGCATTGGTACTTATAATATGGCCGTAGCAGCCAAAGAAATAGGCGCTAAATTAATTTATATCTCTACGGCCGGAGTTTTTGACGGCAAAAAACAAGGTTCTTATACCGAAGAAGACGAACCAAATCCATTAAATTATTACGGTCATTCAAAATATCTTGGAGAATTAGCTGTTCAGGGAATGTTAAAAAATTACATTATTGCCAGGGCTGATTGGATGCTTGGCGGCGGTCCGGTCAAAGATAAAAAAATGGTGCCAAAAATCATAGAACAGTTTAATAAGCCGGAAATTTTCGGCGTCAAGGATAATCTTGGCTCCCCGACTTTTGGCAAAGATTTAATAGCGGCGATTAAAAAATTAATAGCGGACGACGCAGTTGGCATTTTTCATCTTTCTAATAAAGGCGCTTGTTCTGCCTATGAATTTATTAAAGAAATGGTCGGTATTTTGCAGCCGGATATCAAGGTTACTCCAGTCAATGCCAGCTTTTTCAAGCTGGATGCGGCCAGATGGACAAATAAAAGTTTAGTTTCCAAAGTTGATTTAATGCGGCCCTGGCAAGAGGCCCTAAAAGAATATTTAGAAACTGAATGGAGGCCGCATTTAAAATCATGAAAGATAATTTTATTCATAAAAATAATTGTAGAATTTGCGGTGCCTCTGATTTAGTTAAAATTCTTGATCTTGGTGAAATGCCGCCGGCGAATGCTTTTTTAAGAAAAGAGGATTTAAATAAGCCAGAACCAAAATTTCCTTTGGTGGTTTATTTTTGCAATAATTGCGGGCTATTACAACTTTTAGACGTGGTCAATCCGGAAATTCTTTTTAGTCACTATGATTATTTGACTTCTGCGAGTAAGCCGTTGGCGGACCACTTTACGAAAATGGGGTTGGAATTGGCGGAGAAATTCATAAAATCAAAAGACGATCTAATTGTAGAAATTGGGGGCAATGATGCGGTTTTGTTGGCAAGTATAAAAGATAAATGTCGGGTTTTGAATATTGAGCCGGCCGGAAATGTAGCAGAAATATCAAAACAAAAAGGAGTGGAAACAATCGACGAATTTTTCACCGAGAAGCTGGCAAAAAAGATTTTTGAAAAATACGGTCCGGTAAAAATAATTGTTGCCAATAATGTAATGGCTCACATTGACGATATTAAAGATGTTTTTCGCGGCGTAAAGATTTTAATTGGAGATGACGGCACTTTTGTTTTTGAAGTTCACTGGGTTGGTAATTTAATCGGTAATGGCGGTTTTGACCAAATTTATCACGAACATCTTTATTATTATTCTCTTTTGGCTTTAGAAAATTTAGTTAGTCAATTCGGTTTGAAAATTTTTAATGCGGAGTCGGTGTCGATTCACGGTCAGTCGCTTCGGGTTTACGTCGGCGGCAGAAATTTTAGCGTTTCAGAATCGGTAGGACAATTTTTAGAAAAAGAAAAGGAATTGAGATTAGACAGAGCAGAAACTTTTTTGAAATTTTCAGAAAGGGCGAAAAAAAATCGAGAAGAGCTTCAAAATTTACTGCGGCGTTTAAAGCAAGGAGGTAAAAAAATCATTGGCTACGGCGCGCCGGCCAAGGGCAACACCTTGTTAAATTATTGCTGGATAGACAACAATATCCTCGATTTTATTACCGATACTACCCCCTTAAAACAAGGACTTTACACCCCTGGAACCCATATTTCGGTTGTTTCACCGGAAAAAATTAAAGAAGTCAATCCTGACTATATTTTGCTTTTGGCATGGAATTACGCCGAGGCGATATTGGAAAAAGAAAAAGATTTGCGGGAAAAAGGAATAAAATTCATTATCCCTGTTCCAAGAATCAAAGTTATTTGATTTTGAAATGAGAAAAATTCATTGCAATTTTTGTAATAGCGACAAAACTAAACTTCTTTATAAAGTCAGGGACCGAATGATTAGGGAAAATAGTTCTCAAGAATTTTTTGTTCGTCGTTGCGAAATTTGTGGCTTGGCTTATCTTAATCCCCAACCGGAATGGAAAGATTTAGAGTATTTTTATAGAGGAGAATATTACACTAATGCGCCTATTGGTGCCGGTCACAATATTTTTTACAATCTTTTAAGAAAAATTAAAAGGGCAATTTTTGGACCCCCCAAATATAAGTTTTGGGATTTTAATAAAACCGAAGGTCGATTTTTAGATGTGGGCTGCGGCAATGGAGCTTATGAATCATATATTATAAAAGATTATCCGGAGTGGGAGTTCCACGGGGTGGAACCCGGTCTTGACTCCTTTAAAATCGCCAGCGCCGTAAACAGTTTTAAGGTCTTTAACGGTAATTTAGAAGAAGCTTGTTATAATGATAATTTTTTTGACGTCATTTTGATGAGTCATTCTTTAGAACATTTGCCAACCCCCTTAACCGCCTTAAAAGAATGTTTTCGGATTTTAAAGCCCGGCGGACGATTAGTAATTGGGGTTCCGAATTTTAATTCTCCGGCTAGGAGATTTTTTGGCAGTTATTGGGTTCATCTGGATGCTCCCCGACACATCTTCCATTTTTCCAAAAATGTTTTATTATCTATGTTAAAAGAGGCGGGTTTTAGAATCGGAAGCGTAAAATTTGAGACGCTCTCCGGAAGTATTATTAGGAGCTTGGCTTATTATTTAAAGATAAACAGATTTTTTTTTGAGCAACCGCTAATCTTATCATTCATTCATTATTTAATTTTTCCGATTAACAAAATTATAGAATTATTACATTTGGCCAGCGGTTTAAGAATTGTGGCTATAAAACATGAAGATTCATATTAGTAATTGCAACAAAAAAGCTCCCTGCCATTTTATTAATTTAATCGCCGACGCCTTTGAAAAAAAAGGCCATCGGGTTTTTAGGTTTGATAATATTGATTACCCTTCGTTTTATTTAGCAATAGACAGAATTATCAAGAGATCGCCGTTTTTTTTATTGACCAAGCGTTGGTCAGAGACTTTTAATTTTAAGCAAAAATATAAGGAATTTATTGGCAAACAGTGGATTAAAACTATAAAAGATTTCAATCCGGATTTAGTTCTAGTTATTAATACAGGCTGGCTTTCTCAGAAAGCCGTAAGAGTCGCTAAGGAAAACTTGCGAATTTCAAAAATTATTTGTTGGGTTGTTGATGATCCTCGTCAGTCGGCAGCCGAAGATTTAGTTAATTTTTTGCCCTACTGCGACATTGTCCTTATCGTTGATTCCGGTTGGATTCCTCTTGTCAGTTTTTTTAATAAAAATATCATTTATCTTCCGTTGGCCAGTTCGGATATCTGTTATCAATCGCTTAATCAGCTCCGAGACTTGGATTTCTTTTTTGTGGGCAGTTTTTCTATTAATGATTCAGCCGGTTTTCTACGGGCGTATATTCTTTCAAATATTCCCTCAAAATACAAAATCGAAATTTATGGTCCGGGGATTAATTATTTCAGAAACATTTATTCCGGGCTGAAGAACTTTAATTGTTACGATAAAAATATCAGCGAATCCGATGTTAATAAGCATTGGAATCGCTCCAAATTAACCGCTGTCATTTATCATCCTCAGGTAATTAATGGTATTTCTCCCAGGGTTTTCGACGCCGCCCTTACCAAAACCCCCCAAATTATTCAATATACGTCAACTATCCAAGAATTATTTCCAGGGATCAAATTGCCGATATTTGAATCGGTTTCGGAATTTTCTGAAAAGGTTGAATATTATTTAACTCATCCGAAAGAAAGAGAAGAATTGGCCGAAGCGATGTTTGAGATGGTTAAAAACAGGCACTTATTCATTCATCGCGTTGAAAAAATAATAGAATTACTATGAAATTTAGCATTATTATCCCTTCTTATAACGAAGGCGAAGATATTAGATTATCTATTGAGTCGGCGATTAATCAGCAATATCCAAATAGAGAAATTTTGGTTATCGATGATTCTATTGATAATCGAACGCGGGAAATTATTAAAGAATACGCCAATCAGGGAGTAAAATTAGTAATCGGCCAGAAAAAAGGCTGTTGCGGAGCGCGGAATTTGGGAATGAAATCCGCTTCTGGCGATATTATTGTTTTATTAAACGCCGATGTGATTTTACCGCCAGATTTTTTACAAAGGGTATTAAAACACTATCAGGTTGGCGCTGATTATGTTTTGGTAGAATCAGAGGTTTTCAATCAAGAAAATTTTTTAGCTAGATTTATAGAAATGCAACATCGTTACGAGATGAAAAAAATAAGCGAGACGGCCGAGTGGACAGAAGGATTTTCTTGCCGGAAGCAGGCGGCTTTGGATGTAGGATTAATTCCTGGCGATTTTCCCGTAAGATTTTGCCGTGATTGGTTCCTAGGTAAAAAATTAAAAGAAGCGGGTTTTAAAAAGATAATTGATAAATCAATTATTGTTACGCACAAAGCGCCGGATAATTTCAGAGAATACTGGAGAATTAGAAAAGACCGGGGTCGGTTTTCAGCTTTAACGCAATATTTTCTTATTCAAAAACCCCGCAGTTTTTTGGCGATGAAATTTTTAATTAAACATTTATTGTTTATTTTGGAATTTATTTTAATTGTTCCGGTTGTGATTAAAATTTACAAAATTGTTCGTTTTTCAAAAGCCTCTCTTAAAAATTTATTTTTATTCTTTTACGCTTATTTAATTCAAAAAATAGCTTTTATTATCGGCGAATGGCAGGGACTTGTTAAATTAAAATAGGCTATTTTCTATTATGAAAGTTATCATTTCAGTCGGCGGCAAATTTGAAGCCTTTTATCTTGCCCAGCAATTATTGAAAAGGGGGTATTTGAAAAAACTTATCACTTCTTATCCGAAATTTGAAGTTATAAAACATGGGATACCAAGAGATAAGATAGCTTCTATATTGATCAAAGAAATTATAGAACGGAGCTGGCGAAAACTCCCGGCTTTTTTGCGGAATATCTATAATCCTCAATATCACATTCATGAAATTTTTGATAAATTGGCTTCCAGAAAAATAGATGAAGCTGATATTTTTGTTGGTTGGTCAAGTTTTGTTTTACATTCTTTAAGAAAAGCTAAAAATAGAGGAACAATAACCATGCTTAACAGACAAGGTTCTCATATTGTTTATCAGAATGAGCTCCTGAAAGAAGAATATGAGAAATTTGGGATAAAACCAAAACCTTTTCAGTTGCCTGAGCCGAGAATTATTGAAAAAGAATTAAAAGAATACGAGGAAGCAGACTATATTACCATTCCTTCATTATTTGCCAAAAAAACTTTTTTGGAAAAAGGCATTCCCGAGAGCAAAATTATTCACATTCCTCTCGGAGTTGGTTTGTCTATGTTTAAACAGATTCCAAAAACAGACAATATTTTCCGGATTATTTTTGGCGGAGGATTGTCGTTAAGAAAAGGAGTCCATTACCTTCTGAGAGCATATGCCGAACTTAATCTTCCTGATTCAGAACTTCTTCTTATTGGTCCAATTAATGAGGAAATGAAATCGTTTTTGGAAAAGTATCAAGGAAAGTTCAGACATTTAAATTATCAGCCATTAAAAGAACTTCATAAGTTTTATTCTCAGGGGTCGGTTTTTGTTCTAAATTCTGTTGAAGACGGATTTGGAATGGTAATTGTTCAGGCAATGGCTTGCGGTTTGCCGGTCATTGCCACGGTAAATACTGGCGGACCGGATATCATTCGAGATGGAAAAGACGGGTTTATAATTCCGATAAGAGATATTGAAGCGCTTAAAAGCAAACTTTTATATCTTTACCAAAACGAAGAAATTCGCAAAGCCATGGGACAGTCCGCCAAAGAAAGGGCGAGTAAGGGATTTACATGGGATGATTACGGAGAAAAAATGATCGCGGCTTATGAAAACATTCTTTCTAAAAAAAATTAAGGAAAAAGTAAAAAACTTCGATTATTTTGAACTTGGAAATTCATTTTTCTTGTATTATTTACTGATTTTCGGTGGTTTACCCTTAGCGGTTTTTCTCAATCTTCCCTCAAAACATATTGAATATTTTATCGGTCAAAATATCTCCGTAATAAATGGATGGGTTTTTATCTATCTCCTTCTCGGAATACTATTTTTTATTTTAGGGTATCGTAGCAATCTTTTTTCGTCCTTCGCTAAAAAATTCTTATTATTGCGCCGCTTGGCAAGTTTTTTTAAACGGGAATGGGATTCCAAAAAAGTTTTTTTAGTTTTCGGCAGCATATTTATTCTGAATCTTTTTATTAAGGGCCTGAGAATTTTCGGCGGCGGATATTTCCATTTGCAAAAAAGCCAAGCTTTTACCAGCAGTTCGTTTTACAGTTTAATCGGTTTAATGGACTGGTTGGGTCCCATTGCCCTAGCCATTGCTTTTGCCTATTATTTTTATCTTCTTAAAATCAATGATCCTCGGTACAAATTTTGGCGGTTAACTGCCTGGTTGGTTTTTGTCTTCGAATTTATTTATGGCTTTTTATCCGGAGGAAAATTTTACGCCATTATCCCGATAATTATTTATTTAATAATTAGACACTATATTTATAAAAGAAATTTGATAAGGGTGGTCATCGCCGGACTATTAATATTTTTTGTGTTAATGCCCGTTCTTAATTTTTACAATAAACCATTAATTTTTTTTCATTCTTATACCATCGAGAACAAAATTGAATTTAAGAACCTTGAACAATTTGCTATTGATAGTTCTTTGGGGCGACTTAATCAGTCCAAGAGCGTTTTTAATGTTTTTGAAGAAACCGATAAATTTTTATACGGCAAAAGTTTGCTTAATTTTTTTATCAGTTTAGGACCGCCACGATTCATTTGGAAAGATAAACCTGTTATTAACGCCAGTGGCAATGATTTCGGAAGGGCTTACGGGATAATAAGATCCGACAATTATCAAACAACTGTCGGGCCGACAATCGTCGGAGATTGGTATATGAATTTTGGCGTATGGGGAATTATTTTCGGGATGTTATTTTTTGGCTCTCTTTACAGATTCATTTTTGATTTATTTATCAAAAAATCCGACAATTCTTTATTCGGAGCAGTTATTTATGCCATTTTTTGGATACAAATTATTAAAGGAACCGAAGATTGGATCGCTCCGGTTTGGGCGGGTTTGGTGAAATTATTCGTGATTTTAGTGCTCATTCATTTTTTATTGACAGGTTTGGGTAAAAAGGAAAACATTTCTTAATTTGCTTATATGAAAATTCTTCATATCATCCCGACCTATTTTCCGGCTCATCGCTACGGCGGTCCGATTAAAAGCGTCCACGAATTGAATAAGTGGCTGGTAAAAAAGGGAGCAGATGTGACGGTTTATACCACTAATCTTGACGGCGAAGGAGTTTTAGATGTTCCTCTAGGAAGAGAAGTTATTATTGACGGCGTGAAGGTTTATTATTTCCCGATAACTTTCAGGTCGTGGCAGTATTCGCGTTTATTACATTGCGCTTTGGCGAAGAATATCAAAGACTTCGATTTAATTCATATAACCTCGGTTTTTCTTGCGGCTTCAACACTCGGTGCTTATTACGCGAAAAAATTCAAAAAGCCGTACATCATTTCTCCGCGCGGCAGTTTAATGAAAAAGCCGCTTGCCAGAAAAAGTTCCCTTAAAAAGAAAATTTATCTTAATTTGATTGAAAAAAGAAATTTAAAAGACGCGATTATTCATTTTACAACCGAAATCGAAAAAGAAGAATATTTGAAAGCGGGGTTTCCTTTGAAAAATTTCATTATAATTTCCAACGGTCTTGATATTGAGGAGTTTAACAAAAAAGTCGCTCCGGGTTTTTTCAGGCAAAAATTCGGTATTTCTTGCGATAAAGAAATAGTTTTATTTTTGAGCAGATTAAGTTGGAAAAAAGGGTTGGACACTTTAATACCGGCTTTTACGAAAGTTACTGAAAAAAATTCTAAAGCAATTTTAGTATTGGCCGGCGGAGATGATGAGGGATACAAAAAAGAGATAGAGAAACAAATCGCGAATAGCAAGTTGCGAAGCGGAAAAGTTATTTTTACCGGAATGATTGGCGGGGATGATAAAATTGCAGCTTATCGAGATTCTCAGGTTTTTGTTTTACCTTCTCATTCTGAAAATTTCGGCAACGTCGTGCTTGAAGCGATGTATTCTGGGTTGCCCGTTATAGTTACTAAAAATGTTGGCATTGCGTCCGAAGCGGAGAAAACCGGCGTCGGTATTGTTATCGAAAAAGACGAAAAACAATTAACTAAAGCAATTTTGGTAGTTTTAAGCAATGACGATTTAGCAAAGAAAATGGGGGAAAATGGTAAGCAATTGGTTCAAGAAAAATTTCTTTGGTCCGGAATAGCGGAGAGATTTATAAAAGAGTATAATAATTTGCTGATAAAATAAATTTGAATTATGAAACCGATTTATCTTGATTACGCGGCCGCCACTTATATTGACCCGAGGGTTTTAAAAAAGATGGTGCCTTATCTAAAAGGCAATTTTGGCAATCCGTCATCGCTTCATCTAATAGGTAGAAACACGAAAACGGCGATTGAAGGCGCTAGATCGGTGATTGCCGGAATTTTAAATGTTGAACCATCGGAAATAATTTTTACCGGCTCTGGAACAGAATCTGACAATTTGGCGATTTTTGGCGTCGCCAAAGCCTATAAAAGTTTTGGGAATCATATTATTGTTTCTAAAATAGAACATAAAGCGGTTTTTGAGGCAGCTAAAAAACTGGGAAAAGAAGGTTTTGAGATTACATATTTGGATGTTGATTCAAAGGGATTGATTAAGTTATCAGAATTTAAAAAAATTTTACGAAAGGACACAATTTTGGTTTCAATAATGTATGCGAATAATGAAATAGGCGCTGTTCAGCCGATTACGAAAATTTCAAAGATAATCAGAAATTTTCGTAAAAAACACAATTCAATATTTCCAATTTTTCATACAGATGCTTGTCAGGCTGCCGGCGCCTTAGATTTAAAAATTAATAAATTAGAGACTGATTTGATGACATTAAACAGTTCAAAAATTTACGGGCCAAAAGGGATTGGTTGTCTGTATAAAGCCGAAAAGATAAAATTAGAACCGCTCATTGTCGGCGGCGGACAAGAAAATGGCATGCGAGCCGGCACGGAAAATACGGCTTTGATTGTAGGTTTTGCCGAAGCGTTAAAATTGGCTGAAAAACTTAGAGTTAAAGAAAGCCGGCGCCTTAAAAAATTAAGAGATTATTTTATAAAAAGAATTTTAAAAGAAATTTCTAATTCGCGGCTTAATGGTCATCTAATAAAAAGGCTTCCAAACAACGTTAATGTTTCAATCGGCGGCGTTGAAGGGGAATCATTGATGCTAATGTTGGATAGAGAGGGAATTTTTGCTTCAACCGGTTCTGCTTGCACATCAGAAAGTTTGGAGCCGTCCCATGTTCTTTTGGCAATCGGCCTTTTGTCGGAAATGGCTCATTGTAGTTTGAGATTTACTTTAGGCAGAAAAACAACAAAGAGCGATATTGACCGCGTATTGAAAATTTTACCGAAAATAGTTTATAAATTGAGAAAAATTTCTTCGATTAAACGGTAAAAAAAATGAAAAAAAAAGACAAAATAATAAAAGGCGACGTTGTTCCAGACGACAAATATAAGGAAGAGTCCTGGGTTTACAGCGAAATAGTCAAAGACCATTTTTTCAATCCCAGAAATGTGCTTTTGGACGACACGTATTATAAAGCCGATGGCATTGGGGTTGCCGGAAGTCCGGCTTGCGGGGATATGATGACCGTTTGGATAAAAATCGACTCCAAAACTCAAAAAATCAAGGAATGCAAATGGAGGACTTTCGGTTGCGCGTCAGCCATTGCTTCAACGTCGATGATGTCGGTAATGGTCACGGAAAACGGCGGTATGGATGTAAAAAAAGCGATGCATTTAAAACCCCAGCAGATTCTTGAGCGTCTTGGCGGATTGCCTGATAGAAAATTTCATTGTTCGGTTTTAGGCGATATCGCCCTAAGGGAAGCGATTGACAATTATTTTCAAAAATGAGTTTATCAAAAAATAAATTATTTGTTTTTAAAGATAAAATTAACGAGGCTGATAATGTAGCGACTTTTAAATTTTCGCCGGTTAAAGGGAAAATATTTTCTTTCGTATCCGGACAATTCGTTAATGTTTATTTTTTAGACGACCGTTGCGGCGGACAAGGCAAGCCTTATTCTATTTCCAGCATTCCGAGCGACAATTTTTTAAATATCACTGTTAAAAAAATCGGAAAGTTTTCTGGCGCTTTGCATGATTTAAAAATCGGAGAAAAAGTAGAAATCAGTTCTCCCCAGGGGTATTTTTATCCGGAAGATGGAATAAAAGATATTGTTTTTTTGGCTGGCGGTATTGGTATTACGCCTTTTTACAGCATTATAAAAGATTATTTCAATAAGAAAGCCGACAAAAACATTTTTCTTTTTTATAGCAATAAAACAAGAGATGACGCGGTATTTTTAAATGAATTGAAAGATTTGGCGAATAATTGGAGTAATTTCAAAATAATTAATGTTTTTACAAGAGAGAAAACAGAAATGTCCGGCGTTAAAAACATGGAAACCGAAAGAATCGAAGTTAATATGCTTAAAAAATATTTGAAGACGCTGGATGGAAACCATTATTTTATTTGCGGTTCTATAGGATTTGTCCGCGATTTATGGAAAGAGCTCAAAGAAAGTAACGTTCAAGAGGACTTTATTAGGGTAGAATCTTTTTATTGATCAACCTCTTCTATTTTTATTATTTTGACAGGACACATAAATGCGGCGTCTTTGGCGCATTTTGTGTTTTCAACCACAAGCTCAAAATTTCCACCGACTTCCCTGGAGTTTTTTAAGGTTGCCGATCCGTCTTTATCCATTATAAAAAATTCCTGACAGACCATGGCGCAAGAGCTGCAGCCGATACATTTTTTTCTTTGGTGGACAATTTTTTTCATAACAAATATAATGACAATTAAACGATTTAGGTAAATTTATCATAAAATATTTCGTTTATCAAATAAATGTCCGGATTTTCAAAAAAAATTGTAAGAAAAATTTCACCATTTGTACCAAAATGGGCTAAAAATAATATCCCAACCGGGGTTAAAAATTTTTTAAGAAGTAAATATGTTCCGCGAACGGTGGTTATAGATATTGTTGGAATGTGCAATTTAAGATATCCTTCTTGTCCAAATGGCAATATTGAAAATAGGAATCCCGTCGGGATGATGAACATAGAGACTTTTAAAAAAATATTGGATAAAGTCGCGCTGGAACATCCCGGGACAACGGTGGCGATTTACAATTGGACTGACCAGTTTCTTCATCCTCAAATCGTTGATTTTATTAAAGTCATCCATGTCCATGGACTCAAATCGCTTTTAAGCAGCAATCTTAATTTTATTCCCGCTGATCTTAAAGGACTTGCCGAGTCAAATTCGGGCGGAATTACCATATCTCTTTCGGGTTTTACGCAAAAAGTTTACGGCATAGCTCATAAAGGAGGCGATATTGAAATTGTCAAAGAAAATATGCGCAAATTGAGCGCGGCTTTAAAAGAAGCAAACTCATCCACGTGTGTTAATGTGTATTATCATAAATATAAGCACAATCTGGATGAAATAAAATTAATGGAAGAATTCGCAAAATCTTTGGGATTTGGTTTCGGAGCGGACTGGGCGTATTTTATGCCAATTGAGGGAGTTAAAAAATATATTGATGGAAATTTGCCGGAAGCGGATGTTAAATTTATTGAAACAAATTTAGCTTTGAATATTAAAAAAGCCATGGAAGCGGCGAAAGAGTTTAAAAATGAACCATGTTTGTTCCCGTCAACATTACTTACAATTGATTGGCGGGGTCAGGTCCAGCTGTGTTGCGGGGTTTACGATTCAAACAGATTTTCTATAGGTTCTTATTTAGACACACCGTCTAAAATTATTGAGGAGAGATTGGGACATCATCCGTTTTGCCGAGAATGTGTTAAGAATGGTTTGCACACTTATATTTCTTGGCACGGCAATAAAAAAATCCGGCCAGTATATGAAAAAATCGTCGAAAAAGAGATTAAAAACAAACGCGGCAAATAATTATGGAGAAAAACGAAAAGATATACATTGCTGGTTATGGTGGATTGGTCGTTTCCGCGCTAAATCGGGCCTTGAAAAATCTCGGCTACGCTAACGTTATAATCAAAACAAAAGAAGAATTGAGTTTAATGGATGCGGAGGCGGTGGCGGATTTTTTTCATAAAGAAAAGCCCGATTACGTTTTTTTACCGAGCTATAAAAGCGGCAGTATTCAGGCGAATATCAAATATCCGGCGGAATTTATTTATGACAACTTGGTTGTTCAAAATAACGTTATTCATAACGCTTACTTAAGTAAAGTTAAAAAGCTTTTGTTTATTAGCGCTTCGTGCGTTTATCCAAAAAATGCGCTTCAGCCGATGAAGGAAGAATATTTAATGACCGGCGAAATTGAGGCCACTAGTCAGGCCTATGCTATCAGTAAAATCGCCGGTATTAAAATGTGTCAGGCTTACAATAAGCAATACGGAACAAAATTCATTTCCACTATTCCGGCGACTATTTATGGGCCAAACGATTATTTTGACTTAGAAAATTCCCATGTTCTTTCGGCGATTATGAGGAAATTTCACGAAGCGAAAATGAATAAATTTAACGAGGTTATTCTTTGGGGTAGCGGTAATCTGAAAAGAGAATTTTTATACGTTGATGATTTGGTCGAGGCCTGCGTTTTTATAATGAATAACGATTTTGACGTCGATTTGATAAATATCGGAAGCGGCGAGGATTTTACAATAAAGGAATTGGCAGAGAAAGTGAAAAAAATTGTCGGTTTTGAAGGGGAAATAAAGTGGGATGTTTCAAAGCCGGATGGCGTCATGAAAAAATTATTAGATTCTTCTCGTCTTGAAACTTTGGGTTGGAAACGTAAAGTCGAATTGAAAGAAGGATTGCAAAAAACATACAAAGGATTTATTGAAAAAAATATATGAAAATAACTTTATTTATTCCAACTTATAATGAGATACAAGGAGTCAAGGTGATTATGCCCAGAATAAAAAAAGAATGGGTTGATGAAATTTTGATTATTGATGGAAATTCCACTGATGGGACTAAGGAGTGGCTGGAACAAAATGGTTATAAGGTAATAACTCAAAAAAAACCGGGTTTGCTAGCTGCTTGGTGGCAAGGATTTGAAACCGCAACCGGGGATGTAATTATTCCTTTTAGTCCGGATGGCAATTCTGTGCCTGAAGTGATACCAGTTCTAATTGATAAAATAAAAGAAGGTTATGATATGGTTATTGCCTCGCGCTACAAGGATGATGCAAAAAATGATGATGATACTCTGATTACTGGAATCGGCAATTTTATGTTTACTAAAATAATTAATATTCTTTTTGGCGGACAGTATACCGACGCTTTAGGTATGTACCGCGCTTTTAGAAAAGAATTGATCGCCTCATTAAAATTAGATAATAGTAAAAATGAAATTTTTGAAGTGCTTTTATCAATTAGAGCCGCTAAGCGAAAGTTGAAAATAGCGGAAATTCCAGGAGACGAGCCGCCGAGAGTTGATGGGGAAGACAGCAGGGCGCATCCTGGTTTTTGGGGCAGATTTAAAGGGGGTTTAAAGATGGTTTCTATTATTTCTAAAGAATTTTTTAAGCGCTGATTTTATTATGAAAAATTCAGAACACAAATTAATGAGCGAGGTTCAGGACGATCATTGGTGGTGGTTAGGACGAAACAAAATAATTGAAACGATTATAAAAAATCAGATTGATTTTTCGAGAGAGAGAGTTATCAATAGCGGATGTTGGCTGCGGTTACGGGACAAATATTCCGATGCTTAGAAAATATGGAAATGTTACTGCTTTAGAATTAAATGATGAGGCGATTTCAGGACTTAAGGAAAAATTTGGAGAACAAATTGATATTATTAAGTGGAAATCTCCGGATAAAATTAATAGAAAATTTGATTTAATTTTACTCGCTGATGTCTTAGAACATATTCCCAATGATAAAGAGGCGGTTTTATGGACTTATGAGCATTTAAATAATGGGGGATATGCTCTATTGACCGTCCCGGCTCATCAGTTCTTCTGGAGCCAAATGGATGAGGTTGTCCATCACTATCGCCGATATGGTCGTAAAGAATTTTTGAGTTTATTTAATAAATTTCTTATTAAAAAATTTAGCTTTTACAATTTTTTCCTTTTTCCAGTTAAAATCGCTTTCGTTGTTTTTTCAAAAATAAAAACACTTCTTTTCCCCAAAAAAGAAAAGCGTTCGTATAATGATATTCCTTCAAAACTAATAAATAGTTATTTTAAATTTATTCTTTATTTTGAATCCAGATTGATAAAAACGATATCTTTGCCTTTTGGGGTTAGTATGATTATTCTTGTCCAGAAACCTCGCAGTGGTTAAGGCAGAAAACTCTTTAAGTGGAAATAAAATTAAACTTCGTAAATTCTATTTTTTAACAAACACATAATAATCCGGCCAATTCATCAGGTTCTCGTTGACTATTACGCCACCGGATTTTTGTTGTTGGGATAATTTTTTAGATATTAAGTATTTAACCAATGTTTTTAAATTTATATTTGGGAAAGCGAAATTACTGTCGGTTTGAAATACCAATTCATAATCTTTTTTCAGCGATTGAATATAATTTTGAGAGGGATTAATTTTTGTGTTTTGCGGTGAGACAATAAAATAATCGTCTTTTTTTATTTCATCGGGCGCGTTTGATTCAAAAATAGTGAAGAAGGCCGGAATTTTTGATATAAGAGGAGAAATATTTTCGGTTTCAACATTTGATTTAAGGTCAAATTGTTTGTCTAAAAGCCCTTTAAAACGGAGAAACTCCGCTAAGACAAAATAAGTTCCCCGCCCGGTTCCGCGGTCAATCCCATCCATAAAAATATCGGCTTTTTTTGAAGGATATTTTGAATTTATATCTTGGATTAAAAGATCAAGAGTTTTATTGAAATTGACCGGCAGATATTTGTAGTAAGTTAAATAATGAAGTCCGGAAGGAAGAACATTGACGATAAAAAATAAAGCGGTTATCCCTCCAAAAATTTTCCAAAAAATTATTTTTGGCTGGCGTTGGCTGAAGAAATAAATTAAAGGCGGCAAAGCTAAAATATAAGCCGGTAGTAAATAATAGGGTCCGTACATATTAAGAACAAAAAAAGCCGTAACGAAAAAAGAAGTCGATATTAGCAGTGAATCAATAATTGGTTCTGGTTTTTCATGTTTGAAAATTATTCTAAATAATCGCCAAAAAGTCAGTGGCAATAGCATTAGAATAAGAAGCGGATCTGAAAAGAACGCATAATTTAAAATATTTTTTATAAAAACCATCCAATTGAACGCGGCGTTGCCATAAATATTGGGGCCGCGATTGATGTAGGCGTAAAAATAATAAAAAATGAGGTAAGTTGAGGAACTTAATAATAAAAGTCCGTCAAAAAATTTTGATTTTAAATCAGTGGTTTTGAGCAAAAAAAGAAAATGAAAAAAGGCGAAAGCGCCAATGGCAATAAAAGCCGTTTCTTTATAATAAATGGCAAAATTGGCGAAAAGTATCGCTGAGATAAAATAAATTATTTTCCGTTTATCAAGATATGCCAGATAGCACAGAAAAAAAGCGGCCAGAAAGAAAATCACATTTCTTTCGTTCATTTGCATCCGGAACCATGATATGGTAAATCCCGGCGTCAAAAAAAGAAGAATAGGAACGCCGTATATTAATAATTTATTTGAAGTAAATTTTCTTATCAGTTTTACGATTAAAACGGCAAAAATTATGAATTGAATCGCGTGGAAGAAGAAATACCAGAAAGGATCGGGTGATTTGGAAAAAAGCCCGAAAATGTTGTATTCCATCGCGGCCAGTGGGGTAAAACGCCCCATTTTAGCGGCGTCATAATAAGGAAAATCGTGAGAATAATAAAGGAGCGGTTTGCCGCTCTGAAGAGTTTTGAGAAAAATGAAGTCATCCGTAGGACCGAGTTGCGGATTTATTAGTAAAACAAGCGCGTAAACACCGATAAAAATCGCAAAGAAAATAATGGGAAAGTATTTTTTGAAATAGCAGTTCATTTTGACTTCTTTAATCTTAATAATTATAATTCAAATACATTAGAGGGTCAAAAATATTTAATGAACAACATTAAAAACCAGAGCATAATTGAATTATTGAAAGAAAAGTCTTTATGGGTCAGGAAGGAAACATTAAATATCCACAAAGTCGCTCCTGAGACGCGTCTTGCCTCTTCTTTGTCCGATGTTGAAATATTTGTGGCTTTGTATTATGGCGGAATTCTAAAATTTAATCCTAAAAATCCGAGATGGGAAGAAAGAGACAGATTTATAATTAGCAAAGGACACGGCGCGATTTCTTTATATCCAATATTGGCGGATTTGGGGTTTTTTGATAAAAGCGAGCTAGGGGAGGTTTGTAAAGAAAGTTCTTTTTTGGGCGGGATTCCAGACACGATGATTCCCGGTTTTGAAACTATAAACGGCGCCTTGGGGCACGGTCTTGGCGTGGCTTGCGGCTCGGCGGTCGCTTTGAAAAATAAAAATTCCGCCGCGAAAGTTTTTGTTTTAATGGGCGATGGGGAATTATTTGAAGGGGCAGTTTGGGAAGCGATAATGTTTGCGGGGCATCACCAATTAAATAATTTAATATTAATCATCGATAATAATAAAATTTCAATGCTTGATTATTGCAGAAATATTATTGACTTGACGCCGATAGAGGAAAAACTCCATGTTTTTAAATGGAAAGTTAAAACAATAGACGGCCATAATATAGAAGAAGTATATGATTCGTTGAATAGCCTAAAAGAAGACAAAAGCGATCACCCTCGGGTATTGATAGCTAATACTATAAAGGGCAAAGGAGTTCCCAAATTGGAAAACGACGTTTTATGTCATATAAAATCATTAAAAGAGGACGAAATTATTAAAGCAATTGAAGAATTAAAATGAACTCTGATCAACCGAAAACAATGAGGGATGTTTTTATAGAGGCGGTTTGTGAAAAAATGCGCGAAGACGAACGGATTTTTTTTGTATCCGCTGATTTTGGTTCACCGGCGTTGGATAAGGTGAGAGAAAACTTTAAAGATAGATTTATAAACGTTGGTATTGCCGAGCAAAATTTGATAAATGTCGCCGTTGGTCTTGGTTTGGAGGGTTATATTGTTTATGCTTACGCCATCGCGCCGTTTATCACGATGAGGCCCTACGAACAAATACGGCAGAGCTTAGCCATTTCTTCGCAGGTAAGGCCGATTAACGTTAATCTTATCGGTGTCGGGGCTGGAGTAAGTTACGATGTTTCGGGGCCGACGCATCACTGTCTGGAAGATATTAGTATTATGAGATTGATGCCGAATTTTACGGTTTTTTCGCCGAGCGATTGGAAATTGGCGGAAGGTTTCGTTGATTATTCAGTCAAAGTGAGCGGTCCGAAATATCTGCGGTTTGACAGTAAGCCCCTGCCGTCAATTTACGGCGATATCGGCGATTTGGATTTTAAAAAAGGATTTTATGAATTATTAAATCCGCCAACTGGCGGAGAAAAAGTTTGTTTGGTTTCCACGGGCTTTATGACTCATCTGGCTTTGAAAGCGGCAAAAGAACTCAAAGACATCGGAGTGGTTGATGTATTTTTACTAAAACCCGTTGATGAAAAATCATTATTCGAATCCCTTAAAAAATATAAGTATGTTATTGCAATTGAAGAAGGATTTGTTAATAATGGAGGTCTTGACGCTTTAGTTTCAAAAATCATCTTAGATAATCAATCAGACATTAGATTTAAAAGAATGGGTTTTAACGATAAATACGTTTTTGAATTGGGCGGTAGAGATTATTTGCATAAATTGAATAATCTAGATGAAGAAAGTATTATTAAAACCATCAAAGAATGCCTATGACAGAAATAAAATATTTTCTCGCCGAAGACACCATTGATAAAAACGACATTGACCAGCTGATTGAATGGCTGAAAACATATCCTCGGCTGACGAAAGGTGAGTTGACCCTGATTTTTGAAAAAAAGTGGAGTGATTGGCTGGGCCGAAAGCATTCGGTTTTTTGCAATTCCGGCTCTTCGGCGAATTTACTAATGTATTACACTCTCTTATTGTCGGGAGTTCTTAAAAACAAGAAAATAATCGTACCGAGCGTCGGTTGGGTGACCACAATCGCGCCGGCCATTCAATTGGGCTTTGAACCGATAATGTGCGAAGCTGATAAAGAAACTTTTGGTTTGGATTTGGATAGTCTGGAAAAATTATTAAAAGAGCATAACCCGGGCGCGGTAATTATGGTGCAGGTGATAGGAGTACCTCATAAAATGGAAAAACTTTTGGCGCTTAAAGAAAAATACGGATTTATTTTATTAGAAGACGCGTGTGCTGCAATGGGATCAAGTTATTATGGGAAAAAAGTCGGAGCATTCGGCGATATGAGCAGTTTTTCTTTATATTTTGGTCATCAGATTTCCACGATTGAAGGCGGCTTGATTTCCACAGACAATAAATTATTTAACGACCTTCTTTTGATGTTGCGGAGCCACGGCTGGAGCAAAGACTTAGACAAAGAAACTCACGATAAATTAGTTAAAAAACACAACGTTGATGATTTCCACTCGCCGTTTGTTTTTTACGAGCCGGGATTTAATCTTCGCTCAACAGATTTAAACGCTTTTTTAGGTATTCGGCAGATTGATAAAATGGATTGGCTGATTAACAGAAGAGGAGAGAATCACGCTCTTTATAAAAAACTCTTAGGAGGTTGTCTGTATACCCAGAAAGCGTCCGTGGATTCGGTTATTTGCAGTATTCATTTTGGAGTTTTGGCTAAGGATGCCGAAGAGCGAAAAAAAATTATCAGGGCATTAGAGGAGAATGGCATTGAAACGCGTATTTTTTCCGCCGGCAATCTCGGACTGCATCCTTTTTGGTATAATCGTTATGGGAAAGCGTCTTTCCCGATGGCGGACCGAATCCATCACACCGGATTTTTCCTTCCCAATAATCCTTCTTTGGCTATCAAAGACATTGAATTTATTTCCAATATAGTTCTTAATAGTGTAAAATAAACAATATGAAAATTTTAATCACAGGAGCGGCGGGATACATAGGTTCAGTTTTAGTTCCGGAACTGTTAAAAAAAGGCCATGAAGTCGTTGCCGTTGATAATTTTATGTACAATCAGGCGCCTCTTTTGGATGTCTGTAATTATAAGACGCTTACGGTTGTTCGCGGCGACGCGCGCGACAGAGATTTAATCTCAAAACACATTCAAGGCGCTGATTTTATTATTCCTTTGGCTTGTCTCGTCGGCGCTCCGCTTTGCGATAAAGATTCGGTTGCGGCTAAAAGCATTAACCTTGACGCAATAAAGATGATTTTAGAGCTTCGCCAGCCGGAACAAAAAATCATTTTCCCTAACACTAACAGCGGCTACGGCATAGGCCAAAAAGGGATTCATTGCGACGAAACAATGCCACTCAATCCGATTTCTTTGTACGGCCGGCTAAAAGTTGAAGCCGAAAAAGCGCTTCTTGAAGATGGAAACGCCATTATATTGAGATTAGCGACGGTTTTCGGCATCAGCCCGCGGATGCGGCTTGACCTCTTGGTGAACGATTTTACTTACCGGGCTTTCAACGACCGTTTCGTGATTCTTTTTGAACCGCATTTCAAGCGGAATTACATTCACGTGCGCGACGTGGCTCGCGCTTTTATCCACGCGATGGATAATTTTGAAACGATGAAAAACGAACCGTACAATGTCGGTTTAAGCGACGCGAATTTGAGTAAAATAGGACTGTGCGAGGAAATAAAAAAGCAGCTTCCCGATTTTTATTTCGTGGAAGCGAAAATCGGCGAAGACCCCGATAAAAGAAATTACATTGTCAGCAATGAAAAGATTGAAAGAACCGGATTCAAACCGCAGGTTTCTTTGCAGGACGGAATTGCGGAATTAATAAAGGGCTACCAGATTATAAAAAGGAATCAGTTTTCAAATGTTTAATGAGAAATGAAAACTTATGAAAAAAAAATTAGATGTTTTGTTTATTGCTCCGGCAGACCATAAAAAAGTATTTCAAGGATTAGGAGAAGAATTTTCGGCGATTGAGCCGCCGGCCTTGGCGGGATTATTCGCCAATTATTTGCGGGCTAAAAATTGCAGCGTTGCCATTATTGACGCGCCGGCTTTAGGATTATCAGCCGAAGAAATTGCCGACCAGGTTGTTTCTTCATATAACCCCCATTTAGTGGTAATGACCGTTTATGGCCACCAACCCTCAGCTTCAACCCAAAATATGCCGGTATCTGGCAAAGTTTGCCGATTAATCAAAGAACGGGATAAAAATATAAAAATTCTGATGACCGGCACCCACCCTTCGGCTTTGCCGGAACGGACTCTAAGAGAAGAAGCGATTGATTTTGTCTGCCAGGGGGAAGGACCGATAACCATTTATGAAACGCTTCAGGCGATAAAATCGGGGACTGAAAATTTTAGCAAAGTTCCGGGTTTGTGGTATTGGGATGGAAAAATAATAAAATCCAATCCGCCGGCGCCGTTAATTCAGAATCTTGACAAAGAATTCCCCGGTATTGCCTGGGATCTTTTGCCGATGGAAAAGTACCGGGCGCATAATTGGCATTGTTTTGAAGATATTGACCACCGCAGTCCTTACGCTTCGCTTCATACCAGTTTTGGTTGTCCGTTTAACTGCAGTTTTTGCTGCATCAACGCTCCTTTCGGCGGACCTTCTTACCGAATGTTTTCGCCTGACCATGTTATTCGGGAGATTGACATTTTGGTTAATAAATACGGAGTGAAAAATATTAAATTTATTGATGAACTTTTTGTTTTGAATGAATCTCATGTGATGGGGATTTGCGACTTAATTATTGAAAGGGGTTATGATTTGAATATCTGGGCTTATACTCGGGTAGACACTCTTCAGGATAAATTTTTGGAAAAATTAAGAAAAGCCGGAATCAAATGGTTGGCGCCGGGCATTGAAGCGGCCAACCAGAAAGTGAGAGACGGAATCCGAAAAGGAATTTATAACGAAAACATAATTGCGGCGGTTCGCAAAATGCAGTCAGCCGATATTAATATTATTGCCAACTATATCTTTGGCTTGCCGGATGATACCCTGGAAACAATGCAGGAAACGCTTGATTTGGCTGTGGCTATTAATTCCGAGTGGGCGAATTTTTATTCAGCTATGGCTTATCCGGGCTCAGCTCTTTATACGGTTGCCGAAAAAGGAGGCTGGTCTCTGCCTGGCAACCCCGGCGGACCGGGCTGGATAGGGTACTCACAGCATTCGTATGAATGCCTGCCGTTGCCGACAAAAACTCTAACAGCCAAAGAAGTTTTGCGATTCCGCGATCAGGCTTTTCAAACTTATTTTTCAAACCCCGTTTATTTAGAAATGATTCAGAAAAAATTCGGACAGAAAGTTGTTAACCATATCAAAACAATGGCAGTCGTTCCTCTTAGGCGGAAGTTATTAGAGGAATAATTGGTCTTCGTTTTTGCTTTTATTGACTTTTAATCGTTGATTTTATATTGTTTTATTATAAATAGTTAGATATGGTTATCACTAAAACACCTTTTAGGATTTCATTTTTCGGAGGGGGCAGCGATTATCCTGTTTATTATGAAAATAACGGGGGAGGCGCGGTTTTATCTACGTCAATAAATAAATATTGCTATATTACTTGCAGACATTTGCCGCCTTTTTTTGAGCATAAACATCGGATTGTTTGGTCGAAAACGGAATTAGTAAAAGATATTGAAGAAATTCAACATTCGTCGGTGAGGGAAACTTTAAAATTTTTGAATATTCAAAAAGGCGTAGAAATTCATCATGAGGCGGATTTGCCCGCGCGTTCCGGGCTCGGTTCCAGTTCCTCTTTTACGGTGGGTTTGCTTCACGCTCTTTATGCTTTAAGCGGCAAGATGGTGACAAAAAGACAATTGGCTCTTGACGCGATTCATATAGAACAGGAAAGATTAAAAGAAAACGTTGGTTCTCAGGACCAGACAGCCGCGGCTTTTGGCGGTTTTAATAAAATTGAATTTGGCGGCTCGCATAAAATAAATGTTTTGCCTATAGCTTTAGGACATGACAGATTAAACGCGTTTCAAGACCATTTGATGATGTTTTTTACCGGTTTAGCAAGAAATTCTTCAGAGGTAGCCGCCGAGCAGATTTTAAATACCCCCAAAAAAACAGCTGAAATAAAAAGAATGTTGGAAATGGTGGGAGAAGCGGTAACGATGTTGGAAAAGGGTTCTTTTGATGATTTCGGCGCGCTTTTGCATGAAAGTTGGCAAATTAAAAGAGGCTTGACGTCCCAAATTACCAATTCCTTTATTGATGAAGTCTACGAAGCAGGTCGGGAGGCGGGCGCTATCGGCGGAAAATTATTAGGGGCCGGAGGAGGAGGATTTATTTTATTTTTTGTAAAACCGGAAAGGCAGTCAAAAGTGAGAGAAAAATTAAACAAATTGCTTTGTGTCCCCTTTAAGTTTGAAAAATTCGGCAGCCATATAATACATTATGCGCCAAGCGAAGAAATCTAAAAATAACAATTTAGGAAAAGTTGACGTTGTTATTTTATGCGGAGGAGAAGGTAAAAGATTGAGAAGTTTAATAAACGACCGTCCGAAAGTATTGGCGCCTGTCGGAGATAAAGTGTTTCTGGAGCTTATTATTGAAAATCTTAAAGCTCACGGTTTTAAAAGAATAATTTTAAGTGTTGGTTATCTTAAAGAGCAGATTATAGATTATTTTCGCGGGAGAGAAGATATTAAAATAGAGTTTTCAAGCGAGGACGCGCCGCTTGGCACCGGAGGCGCGGTTAAAAAAACCGGACCGCTTATCCAAAGCGAGCATTTTTTTGTTCTGAACGGCGACAGTTTTTTCCCGTTGGATTTCTCGGAATTTCATAATCATCATCTAAAAAACGAAGCCCTGCTTTCTATCGCTTTGGCAAAAATTGAAAATGTTGGCGATTATGGCAGCGTTAAGATGGACGACAGCGGCAGAATTTCGGCTTTTAATGAAAAAATTTCTGGCAAAGAAGGCGGTTTAGTGAACGCTGGCATCTACTTAATGAAAAAAGGAATATTTTCTCATATGCCCGAAGAGAATTGTTTTTCGCTTGAATACGATTTGTTCCCCAAAATTTTGGATAAATCATTTTACGGCTTTATGGGGGACGGAGAGTTGATTGATATCGGGACTCCGGAAAGATATCAAAAAACAATTAGATACTTTTTGAATCAAATTGACGCTTGACTATTAGATTAAAATTTGTTATATTTTTAAGAGTTATTTAATAAAAACATAAGGGAGGACTTAAATGAAAAAGATTGATTTTGTGGTTATTGGCGCCGGCATTGTCGGCATAGCAACAGCGTTAAAATTAAAAGAAGCTTTTCCTTCCAAAGAAATTATCGTGTTGGAAAAGAACGCCGGGTATTTTTCAGAAACAAGCCGTTATAACAGCGGCGTTGTCCATTCCGGCATTCATCAGCAGGCGAATTTATTAAAGTCTAAGCTTGCCCGCCGGGGAGTGCCGATGCTTATCGATTTTTGTGAGAAGGAAGATGTTTTGTTTCGCAAATGCGGAATGATAATCGCTGTCAGTAAAAAAGATTTATCCGGGCTTTGGAGAGATATCAAATCGCTTTGGCTTTTATACAGGAATAGCCGCCAACAGAGAATTCCGCTTAAAATTTTGACAAGCCGCGGAATTAAAAAGCTCGAACCCAATATAAGCGCGGCTTTCGGAATTTATTTACCCGACATTTGGATTATTGACCAAATGTCATTGGGTAAAAAGATGTTTGAAAAGGCTTTAAAGGAAGGAGTGCGTTTTATTTTTGACGCCGATATTTCTTCCATTGAGCGAGAGCGGAATTCGTACAAGTTGACTGTTGACACAATGTTTCATACCGTCAGAATTTACGCCGCCGATTTGGTGGTTAATTCCGCGGGGGTGAGAGCCGATGAGGTTGCGGCTATGGCGGGATTTACGGGACGCCGGATTTTTCCTTGCAGAGGAGAATATTACGAAGTAATCGGGCCAAAAAAAGATCTTATCGAATCAATTTTGGTTTATCCGGCGCTTCGGCCCGGCTCTCCAATAAAGGGAGTACATTTTACCAAGACCGCTGATGGTAGATTGCTTATTGGACCGAATGCTTCGTCTTGGGCGAAAAAAGAAGATGATTTTTCGGTTCAAACGCCGAAAGATGAATTTCTTAAGGAGGCCAAAAAGTTTCTGCCCGATTTGGAAGCGAAAGATTTGCGTTGGGCATATTCTGGACTGCGAGCGAAGATAAATAAAGGCGTCGGCGAGGAAGATTTTATTATCAGGAAGGAATCGCAAAATCCGACATTCGTCAATTTGATAGGGATTGAATCGCCCGGATTTACTGCCGCGTTTGCCATCGGCGAATATGTGGTGGAGCTGGCAAGTGATAATGTATTAAATTGAACGCCCTGCGAGACACAAACAGGGCGTTTTCTTTTTGAATAAGAGATAGTTGACTAGAAACAGTAAAAGATTTATAAAGAGATATAATGCTATTTAATATGGGTAAATTACCTGTCAGTGTTATTATTTTAACCTATAACGAGGAATTGAATCTTGAAAACTGCTTTAAAAGCGTTGTTGATTGGGTGGGCGAGATTTTTGTTGTTGATTCTTATTCTACGGATAAAACCTTAGAAATCGCTAGAAAATACGGCTGCCAAATTGTTCAGCATCCTTTTGAAAATCAGGCCAGACAATTTAATTGGGCTTTGGATAATTTGGGTATTAAAAATGAATGGATTTTGAGGCTGGACGCAGACGAATATCTGACGCCCGAACTGTGGGGAGAAATTAAAGAAACTTTGCCGAAAATAGGTAAAGATATATCTGGATTTTATATTAAAAGGCGGGTTTATTTTATGGGCAAATGGATAAAGCATGGCGATTATTATCCAACTTGGA
>ERZ1292625.704-Hain-H41-01um-R1-704-length-46552-cov-8_pt1 | contig 35223 bp, 36 predicted proteins | sample MGYA00564400_ERZ1292625 | MGnify/ENA primary metagenome ERZ1292625 (study PRJEB36523, sample SAMEA6512639) | groundwater metagenome | collected 2019-01-08 | study: AquaDiva: Metagenomics assemblies of 32 groundwater samples
ACGAGCTTGGATGCGTCAGTGGTCATGTTGTGGCGAGGAGAACGAGAAACAGCAGGAGCAGAATACCGAAAGCCACCGCTGTGGTCGCGTCATGTTCGCTGCGACGTGGCGTCGTAGTGGTCATGGCGTCGCCTTCGCGGGCGGCGGTGTGCCCTTGCGGGCCGTCACCTTGCCGCGCGCCAAGTTCGTGATCGGCGTGATGCCGAGCCACGCAGCGCCGACCGCCGCGAGCCACTTGCCGAACTCGACCCAGCTCCCACGCGTCAGGGCGCCAGAGAGCGCGTCGAACTGCTCCTTCGTGATCGTGCCAGCCTCACGCATGCGCTCCAGCGCCGCGTAGGCGCCGGCGTTGCCAACGATCAGGTCGCACGCCGAGAGCGCGAAGAGAAGAAGCAACACCGCCGCTACTGCGAAAGCCCTCACAGGCGGATGGTAACTCGCTGGAGGCTTGGGCGGTCGAGGTGGTTTCGGCGGCTGTGGCGGTTTCATCGCGACTCACCTCTCTTGACCAGAGGCTTGGCGATCTCGTACGCGCGCCGGTTGGCTTCGATCCGCGAAGCGCGGCCACGCTCGACGGCACGCCGGATGGAGCTGATCTGCCGCTTCGCGTCGTCCACGGACCGCTTGAGCGCCGCCTGGCCCCCCGTCAGTCGCTCGGATCCTTCAAGCTGGTCGAGCTTCGTGGAGAGCTGGTACAGCTCGTCCACTGTGCGGCTCTGTCCGAACGGCTCCTGCTTGAGGAAGCGCTGGAACGGGTTCACGGCGAGTCCGGGGTGGTCCTTCAGGCCGAGCAGCTCGTCGGCCGCGCGGAAGGCTGACGTGGTCGCGCCAGCGGTGTAGCCGCCGAGGTAGTGCTCGATCTCGATGGGCGTGAACAGGCCGTTCACGGCGCGGCTGAGGATCTGCGCGATCTCCGTCGTGTAGAACGTCGCCTGCTCCTCTGGCACGCGACCCTTCTCGATCCACTCTGGCGTCAGCCGCCGCTGGAAGAAGAAGCTGTAGTTGGCCTCGCCCTCAAGGAGAGGGCGGATGACGGCTGGCAGCAGCGCCGACGGCCCGTCGAGGTAGCTCATGAAAGAGTCGCGGAGGAGGATGCCTGCGCGGACCGGCTTGCCGCGCTCCGTCAGGCCATCGGCGATCGCCTCTGGGATCGATCCGAACAGAACGCCCAGTTCCCACGGCTTCGGGATTGACACGACGGAGTCGCCGAGCTTGAAGTTCCAGTACAGGGAGCGGCGCCACTCGGGCAAATCCTGGTACCACTCCTCGTCGTGGTTCAGTGCCCAGAAGAGCATGGATGGGATCGTGATGGTGGCGATGCCGTTGGCGAACGCTGCACGCTGGACCCGCGCCCGTGTCGCGTCGTCCTTCGCGTCGCCGCCAAGTGCGAGCTGCCGGAAGACCTTCCGCTGCCCCTGCAAAGCCGCGTTGAAGTAGGGGATGACCTGGTTCATCGCCCGCGACAGGATGCCAGCGCGTGCGAAGTTGACGGTGATCTCACGGCCGGCGCGCAGCCCCAGCATCCTGGCCTCGGTCTCGCCCTTGCCTGCCGCCTTGGCCGCCTCGTAGGCGTCGCGGAACTCGGCGATGCGCAGGAAGTTCTCAGGGCCTTCGAGGACCGACTTGGCGCGGTCGACCACGGTGGCAATCGCGTGCATCGACTTCTGCATGATCGTCCGATGCTGGCCGAGCATGTCGCGGCGCTGGCCCTCGGAGTAGAAGGAGGCCGTGCGCGCGCCAGTGCTCTCGTACAGCTCGCGAACGTCGCCGCCCTTGTTCAGGTAGAGCGCCGCTCCCTTCACCCACTGAGCCATGCCGGAGAACGGCGCGAACTCGCCCTTCTGATTGAAGACGGCGTAGGACAGGACGTCGCGCGGGATGTTGGCCAGCGTGAACCCGACGTTGATGCCGGTGGCGAAGAACCGTGTCATCGCTGCCGGGAAGCGAAGGATCTCGCGCAGCACCGGGCGGTCTAGCCACCCGAGAGTCGGCGGCTTGTCGATGCCCATCAGCGTCTCGTACGCCTTGGTGTCGACTTCGAGCCACAGCAGCTTGTCCTGCTCGCGCTGCATCAAGCGCTCGTGCGCCTTGTCGATCGCGACGCGCTTGATCTCCTCGGCAGGGAGCCGCGGCGTGAAGGCGATGATCGACCGAGTGCCCGTCGGAAGGCTCTTCTGGCTGAACAGCGTGATGGTCGACGGGTCGAGGGCGTCGATGTCGCGCAACGCCTCGAAGACGTCGGTGAAGGCTTCCTCGCTCATGCCCTCTGGAGGCCGCATCTTCTTCTGCAAGGCGTCGATGACCTGCAACGTCGGGTGCGACTCCGGCACCATGTCGCGCGGCACCACGGTGGCGAGGCCGCCCGCCTCGTTCGCCTTGGCCATCTTGTAGAGCGCCGTCATCACCATGTGCTGGTGAGCTTTCGTGACCATCGAGGTCGCGACGTCGACGAGGCCACCGAGCGGATCCTTCACCTCGAAGGTGGAGCCCTTGCGCCGCATGATCCCTGAGCCGCGCTCGGCGACGCCGCGGCCGCCAGCCTGCGCGCGCGGTCCCTCGATCGCGCGCATCATCGGGATGTACAGGACGTAGGCGTCCTTGATGCGCTGTGCTGAGTCGCGGCTGATCGCCCCGGAGTCAGCGACGTAGTCGACGATCGAGTCCGACCACTTCTTCATGTCGCGCGCGACCTGTCGGAACTCGGGGTTCGCGGTCTGTAGCTGCTTGATGGCGTAGGCGTAGTCGCGCAGCGGCTGCTGGGTCGCCATCCCGCGCTTCGACATCTGCGCGTTCGTCACCGCAACTAGGTAGTCGGTGAAGTCCTCCTGCTTGCCTTTGACGCGAGCCATCAAGTCCTTCAGGCCGGTGATCTTGCCGGCCGGGGTCTTGATGCCACGCTGCACCCAGTGCCCGACGACCTTGCCGGCGGTCATGCGGAGCGCGTCGTACAGCTCCACCGGGTCGTCCATGATGGAGACGTCCTCCGGCTTGCGCCCGACGGTCTTCAGCCACACCGCTTGGCTGCGGCGCAGGTCGACAGCGTCGTCGTAGAACAGCTTGGCGCCGCTCGTGATGAATCGGCTGACGGCGCCAGGCTTCGTTGCTCGCTCCGTGGCGGACGGGATGTCGGTCGGCCCGACCCGCGACATGCGCAGCCGTCCGAGCGCCCCCTGCTCGTTGTAGCGCTGGAGCATCCCGCGGATCCGTTCGTACTGGCCGAGGATCCTGGCGTTCTCCGGCCTGACGAGCCACGCCTGCATCTCCCGGCTCAAGTTCGGCGTCGACGGCTCCAGGCGCTCGTCGCCGAGCAGGTTGCGCGCGTGCCACTCGGCCCATGCTTCCATCGCCCTCGTTGCGAGAGGCATCTTGTCGGCGCCGGGGTAGTGCTTCAGGATCTCGGCGAACTCGGCGCGCGCGTCTGGCGGCAGGTTCTCGGCCCATCGCTTGGCCTCGGCGCGGAACTCCATCCCTCCACGGTCGGCGAGTGCGTGGCGCTGCATCGCGTGCGACCACTCGTGAGCGGAGGCTACGAGGTCGCGGCCCTCGGCTGTCCTGGCCAAGTTCTCGAAGTACCTGAACACCCCGAGCACGCCCTTGCCGCGGACTCGGCCAGCGCGCATTGGGACCCGGACCGGATCTGCTTCCGTGGCGCCAAGGCGGGTCGCCGTGAACGGCACGCGGAGGCCGGCGCGGCCGGGACGGCCCTGCATCTCGGCGACGATGTCGCTGGCGCGCACGGGTTCTGTGCCTGGCGTCTCCTCCAGTTGCCGGCTCGGCGGTCGCTGAAGGCTGCCGACCCCGCCGCGTTCGCCGGCGCCGGCTGGCAGCGCCACATCATCGTCCTTCTCGGGATGCGGGTGCAGCTCGCGGCCGCGCCTGTCCGGCTCGACCATGAGAGCCTCTCCTTCGAGGGCGGCTCTCCGCTCAGACTCCACCTGTTTGCGGGCAGCGTCGCGCCGTTCGACGATCTCGGCGACGACGCGCTCGAACTTCGGCGCGGCCGGGGCGCCGAACATCCGACGGACGACGTCCGAGGTCTCGTACCTCTCGGCCTCGATCTCCATCTTGTACGCTTCGTCGGCCTCCGCGAACTTCCGCGCCGCGTCGCTCATCGTGCGGCTGGCACGCTTCATCGCGTCCATGAGCGCCATGTTCTTCGCGTGCCCCGTCGGCATCTTGCGGATGGCGTCGACCTCCTCGCGGGTGACCGGCCTGAACTCCTCGGCTGGAGCAGCGGCCATCTCCTCTGCTGTCCTCGGGCCGACGACCTCGCTGAGCGGCCCCTGCTCCTCCTCGACATCCTTCAGCGCCGTCTTCGCCGGCTCCTTCATGCCCAGCTCCTCGACGTCCAGTTGCTCTTCGAGCCTCTGCCGTTCCTCGCTGAGCCGCGCCGCCTCCTCTGGCGTTGCTGCTTTCTTGGCTGCCAGTGATGCCTCGCCAAGGCGCTTCAACGCGGCGACGTCCTTCACTCGGCCAGAAGCCTGCAACTCGCCGAGCTGCGCGCCGACATCCTCGCCGCGAGCGACGCGCTCCGCGAACTCTGCGCGCGCGCGGCGGCGGCTGATCAGCGCCAACGCCTCGGGCGCGACAGCTCCGAAGGCCCGCTCGCCTGGCGTCTGGACGTGGGCCGCCGCGCCCTTCAGCAGCATGAAGCCGAGGATGTTCTTGGCGTAGACCTCGAAGGTGGATTGGGTCGGGTCCTTCAGGAAGTCCCACAGCGGCCCCATCTGCGCCGCCTCCAGCGTGCCGAATCCGACGCCCTCGACCGCGCCGCCGAGCGCTGCCGCCATGCGCTGAGGCATGTTCTTTCGATCAAGCCACTTCTCTGTCCGCTTGCCCATCCAGCCCAGCCCCATGAGCACCGGGGTCATGGCCATGCCGTGCACGAAGGCGCTGCCGTAGCCTTCGGCGCTACCGTAGGCCGCCGCCTCGAAGGCTCCCTGGCCAGCCGCGGCACCGAAGGTCTTGCTGATCATTCCTGCGATCTTGGCAACCCGTGGATCCGCGACCTTGGCGGCGGCGGCGACAGCACCCGCCAGGTGGGGGGCGTTTACGAGCCCCTGGGCGACGCGCTGGAGCCCTGCCGTGGTCAAGGCACCGAAGGACCGGGCGCCGGCGTTCATCGCGGCGCCGGCCGGCAGGCCGAAGCCGAAGGCCATGCCGGCGACGCGGCTCGTGCCGACAGCGATGCTGCTCAGCATGCCACGGTTGGCTTCCTCCAGCTCGACAGCCTTGCGGCCGGCGAGAATCGCCTCGCCTGCGCGCTCGCCGCCTGTGCCCCACAGCGCCGACATGATGTCCATGAAGGCGGGGGCGCGGGAAGCGTCGGGGATTGGTTGTCCGTCAGGTCCTTCGACGAAGTTGTGCGGCGGCGGCAGGTCGGGTCCACCGAGCGCGCGGAGGGCACGGTTGCCGAGGTTCCAGATACCGAACGTCGCCGCGAGCGCCGGGTCGATGACCGACTCGGCGGCGCCGATCGCGGCCATCTGCATCGTGCCCAGCACGCCGCCGCGCAGCGCCTGCTCTTGCCCCGACACGACGTAGCCGATCCCTCCGACCTCGGCTTCGCGGTTGAGCCACTCCGCCCACCGTCGCGTCTTCTCGTTGGTGAAGACAGAGAAGGTCGGGTCGGCGGCTTTGCCGGCCTTGTCGGCCTCCATCATCGTCGCGCGCATCTGGTTCAGGATCTGCGGGTCGATCTTGATTGGCTCGTTCTGCTGCGCCTGCGCGATCCATTCCTCCTCGTTCTTCGGCTCCTTGATGAGGCGCTCGGCGTTCTTCGCCTGGTACGCCGGCATGATCTCCTTGTCCCACCAGTCGCTGACGATGCCGGCGGGTCCGGCGATTGCCTCGTCGACCTCGTTGTCCTTCTTCAGGATCTCCAGAAAGCGGCGCTCCATCTCGATCTTCGGGCTGATGTGTGCGCCGATGGGCGCCGTCTCGACCCGTGGATCGCCGCCACGCATCAGCGTCTGGATGGACGCCATGCCGGCTTGGCGCCGCTGTACTCCTTCGAGTTGATCGACCTGGCCCCAGTCGTTGGCGTCAGTGGCGCCTTGCAGCTCCTCGGCCGTGTCGAGGCCGGTCTCGTAGTCGTCGAAGTCGAATGAGGTCACGGCCGGTTCTGCAACATCTCGCCAACCGACCTGCCTCCTGGCTCCTGACCGTAGTTCCGTCGCACCTCACGCATGTCTCGCTGATTCGCCTCTGACTGTTGCGGCGGTTGCGGCGGCTGTGGCGCCGCCGGCGTGGCCTGGGCAGGCGTCTTGATGCGGTTCATACCAGACATCATGCTCATCGCCCCGAGCTTGTTCTGGAGACGCAGCTTGTCGTCGTAGCTGTTGACGCCCATCCAACGCGTCATACTGGCACCGACCTTGTTGGCTTGCTTCTCCAGCATCCCGATCATGCTGCCGACCTTCTCGACCTCCTTCACGAAGCCGCGAAGATTCGGGTTGTTGAGGTCGATCTGGTCCGGCAGTTCGCCCTCTGTGCCGATGATGAACTGCATCGAACTCTTCGCGGTCGCGGCACTGAGGAAGCTGCGCAACCGAGGCCCCGGCATCCGCTCCTTGATCTCTTTCGCCAGCTCGGCATCAGGAGCATCCTTCGCCAGCGATTCGATCTTCGACCAGTCGGAGTCGTTGACCTCGCCCTTGGCGAACGCCTCCTCCAGTTTTCTGTCAGACTGCACCGGGGCCATCAGCTTCTGCTTGACGGCCTTCATCTCCTCCTGGTTGCCCTGGCGCATCGCCCTGGAGTAGGCGATCTGGTTCTGCTGCTGGTACGCCTGCGCGCGGATCAGGTTCGCCTGAGCCTTCGTCGCCTCGATGCCCATCTTCGCGCGACCTTGCTCGTTGAGGCCGAACGATCCGCCTTGGCCGCCTTGCCTTTCGATGTCCGTGCGGCCCATCTGATCGGCGCGACGCTGCTGCTCTGGCGTCGGAGGCCCATCGACCCCCTGCGTCTGCATCTGCGCGCCGCCTCGCGCCATCTCGGACTGGAGCTTCGCCTCGCGCCCGGTGACTACATGCAGTCCTTCACGAGCCAGCTCAGACTTTAGCGTCCCACCGCGCTCCGTCAGGAGTGGCGACTCAGGCGCACCTGGCTTTCGGTCATAGCCCTTCTCGGCCGCGCGAAGGTCGAGTTCTTGTTGCGATAGAGCTTGGCGCCCCGTCTCGATCTCGCGCTGCTGCGCGCGCTCGGCGCCAGCCTGCTTCGACTGCTCGCCGAGCTGCTCCTTGCGGAGTGCCATCTCCTTGCTGAACTGTGTCTCCTGTTGCTCGCGCGCCTTCTTGCGCTCGCTCATCTCACCGATGGCCGTGGCGCCCTGGAGCAGCTCGCGGCGCCCCTCGGTCTCCTGCTGCATCAGCGACTCGTGCGCGCGCTGCTTCAGCGCCGCGCCGGACTCGGCCGCGCGGATCTGCCGTTCGGCCTGTTCGCCGGACTCGCCACCGATCCTCGTCTTGCTTGTGCGTGCCATGTCAGAACCATCCAGTTCCGCCGGCGTTGCCGGCGACCATCGCCGCCCCGCCGGCGTAGTTGCCGGCGAACATCATGCCGATACCCATCGCCATGCCGGCGCGCGCTTGCCGCTTCGCGATCTTCTCTTGCCGGCGCATGAGATCCTGCTGGATGTCCATCTGCTCCTTCTGGACCCAGTAGCTGAAGTCGGCCGACTCGTACTCCTTGTTCGCATAGAGGTCGGCCAGGTCCTGGTAGAAGCCGCTCTGCATCGTCGCCAGTGACCCGCGGCCGCGAGACTGGACCTGGCCCATGCCGGCCTGGATCGAGGCGATGCCCTTCTGCTGTTGCTGCTCGTTCTGCTGCTTGGCGATCGCCTGGCTGATGTAGCCGAGCTTGACCGCCGCGCTGCCCAGCGACTCGGCGCCGCCAGAGGCGTTCGCTAGCTGGTCCGGCGTCATGAGCATGTTGCCCTGGTCGTCGACCATTCGCCCGCGGCCGATGGCCAGCCCGTAGTTCTGCGCCAGGCTGCGCGCGAGCGCGTCCAGAGACGTCGCTCCACCCGTCTGCTGGCGCTGGAGCGCGCCCTGCTGCTCCATGCCCTGGGACTGATTGAACTGCTGTTGGCGGACGTCGAAGCCGCCACTCGCGCTCCGCACGGCTGCGTACTGCTGGTTCAGGCTCGTGAGCTGCTGCTGGATCCCTGTCGGGGGAAGGCCGCCGCCGGCAGCTGGCTGCTGCGTCTGCTGCATGCCGCCTTGGCCGCCGGCACCGCCGAGTTGGCTCGTCCGCTGCCCTGGGCGGCGCCGCTGCATGTCGAAGGAGGTCATGGTTCCAGGACCTCAATCCTAGCCTCAAGCTCGACCAGCTTGACGTCGATGGCCTGGAGATCGCGGCACAACGCCCCCACAAGCCGGAATAGGTAGCCCTCCAGCGCCTGCTCGTTGATCTGGTTCGAGCTGGAGCCGGCGTCCCCGACTGGCTGAGGAACGGACTGGTACCGGAACGGCGGGAAGGCGCACGTCTCGAAAGCGATGGTCATAGGTCACCTTTGAATACGTCGATCACCTGCTGCAACGCAGCGAGCCTCGCCGCCTGGGTCTGCGAGCTATCCTGCACGATGGCGATCCTGGATCTGAGCATCGCCTCCCGCACGGACGGAGCCGCCAGGCGGGCTCTGAGTCCGTCCTTGACGAACGTTGGGGTGTTACGGGCGAGCAACAGCCCATGAAGAAACACGCCAGCCTCTTCAGTGACCTTTGTCATCGCAGTTCGAAGTGGTGCATGACTCTGAAGATTGGGAACGTGAGGTTGCCTACCGGGGTGAAGTCGAACAAGGACCTGTACGTGTCGCACTCGTCGAAGAGCAAGCTGACGTCAACGCAGAGACAGTTCTGCGCGAACCCGCCGTTGCCCACCGGCACCGCCACTGTCACGGATGTCGGGAAGGACACGCCGCAATCCGGGCTCCGGCTCACGGTGTAGTCGAACGTTCCTCCGCCGCCGCCCGTGTCGTTGTAGGCGTAGACGAAGCACATCCTCGTGAGGCGACACGCCCTCGATATGCAGACGTTCACCGACGTGGTTCCGAGCCCCTCCATCGACGTCGATATGGAAGTTATCGGGTTGCCGGACAGGTCGAAGGCGCTGAGCGCGTGCTCCCAGCAGGCGATGAGGCTTGGCCTGTTCTGCCAAGGCTCCATCTGGCCGGGATACATGCTCGTCATACGGCTCTCCTGGTCACGCGACCGAACACGCGGCAGGTGCCTGCGACGGCCAGCCTCGCCTGAACGACCTGCGAGGCGCCAAGCGTCATCTCGGAGACGGCGACGACGGTCTCTCCTGCCGGGACGAAGCAGAACAGTTGTTGCGCAGTCGCCGTCCCGCCCCATCCGAGGAAGAGCGTCCTGTCCGTGGTCCCGACGTTCGTGACGTAGATGGTGATGACGTCGATGCTGGACGCGGCGACTGTATGGATCGTCCCGAACACTACCCCATCAACCGCGATCGGCTGGCCGCTGGTGCTAGAGGACAGCGAGAGGACGGTGAATGGCTCCACGATGTATGCCCTGACGTTTAGTCGGCCTAGCAGGTCAACAGTAAGAGGAATGTAATCACCATTGCTAGCCAGAGCAGCAAGAGTGTCTTGCCTAACGGCAAGCGCCATAACTCCGACATCGCCTGACGTATGAGCGGCATCTTCAGCCTTCCCAAGATCCTTTGCCGCTGACCCGGCTGATACATGAAGTCTCCCCTGATCGTCAGTTGAGAGTGGCGTGTAGTCGCCGTTGGCAGCCAGCGCTGACGGCGTGTCCTGGCGGACAGCCAGCGCCATGACCCCGACGTCGCCGCTCGCATGAACAGCGTCCTCGGCTTTCCCGAGGTTGGTAGCTGCTGTGCCGGGTGTGACGCTGGTTACTCCGGCTGCTGTGTGCAGCCTGCCCGTCGAGTCGACGATCAGGGGGACGTAATCGCCATTCGCGGCCAGCGCTGTTGCCGTGTCCTGCCGGACTGCAAGAGCCTGGACACCGACGTCGCCACTGGCATGGACCGCGTCTTCGGCCTTGCCCAAGTTGGTTGCCGCCGTCCCCGGCGTGATGCTGGTCGTGACGCTGGATACAGCAACCGTCCCGTCGACGGTCAGTGACCCACCGTTGTCATCCACTGACACCGGCTCGGCAATGGTCACAGTCCCGCCGACCGACGACACTGCCACAGTGCCGTCAACAGTCAACGAGAGCCCGTTATCACTGACGGGCACCGGGTTTGCTCCACCGACGTCGACGTTACCAATCTGGATGTTCGCGTTCGCATTCAGGTTGTCGTGGACCGCCTGCTCTGCGGTGACGATCCCGTCCACCGTCAGCGACCCTCCGTTGTCGCTTACTGGAACTGGGTTCGCCGCACTTACGTCGAAATTGCCGACTTGGATGTTGGCATTGGCGTTCAGACTGTCATGGAGGGATTGATCGACAGTGATCGGCTCCACGATCGTGACGGGAGCGGTGATGCTCGACACCACCACCGTGCCGTCCACGGTGAGCGACCCACCGTTGTCGTCGACCGACACCGGCTCGGCGATCGTGACGGCCGCCGTAATAGAGCTGACCACGACGGTGCCGTCGACCGTAAGCGATCCACCGTTGTCGCTTACCGGCACCGGGTTCGCGGCGCCGACGTCGGTGTTCCCGACCTGGATGTTGGCGTTGGCGTTGAGGCTATCGTGGAGCGGCTGTTCGACGGTGATCGGCTCCACGATCGTTACCGGGGCCGTGATGGAGCTGACGACCACAGTCCCGTCGACCGTCAGAGAGCCACCGGCATCGCTGACCGGCACTGGATTGCCGACCGCCACATCAACGTTGCCGACCTGAATGTTCGCGTTCGCGTTCAGGCTGTCGTGTAGCGGTTGCTCGACGGTGAGTGGCTCGACCACCGTCACCGGGGCGGTGATGCTGGCCACCGTGACCGTGCCGCTGACAGGGACTGTCGGGCCGCCAACTGGCGTGCCGCCGACCGCCACGATGTTGACGTCGCCGCCACCGCCGCCACCGCCGCCGCCTGAGATGAAGGCGTCGACCCAAAGGCGCTCGCCCTCGACGCGCGCCTTGCCGCCGAGCCCGGCCCCAGTCACGACGCGACCTGCACCGCCTGCCATGGCTACTTGCTGTCCCTGGCCTCGACGGCCAACAGATGGTTGATGATCCGCACCGGCTCCTCGGGTGCGAAGTTCCTGATGCGCACGGCCATGAAGCTGTGCACCAGCCGGCCGACCGGCCGAACCTGGCGCCCCTTGCTGTAGTCCATGAGGAACGTCCTGCCGCCGCCTGTCTCGCCGTCGGTTACGACGGTGTCTGCCTCCGGGTCCGAGAGCTGGAAGTCGGGCAGCAGGTCGACGCGCACTGAGCTGGCAGCCTCCTCGACCTCGTGCACGATGACCTGCCGCCAGTCGCGCTTCGTCATGTCGTCGGTGCCGTAGTTCTGCGGCTTGAACAGGCAGTCGAACTCGATCGCGCCGAGCATGTAGTCATCACCGACGGCCGGCTGGTCGGCGTCCCACGATGGCGTGAGGTAGAGTCGGTGCTGGGTCGCGGCGAAGACCTTCCGCACCGTCCACGGGTCGTCGTACGCCGCGTCGGCTGCCCTCGTGTAGAGGCAGACGCCTGCGAGGCCCAGCTCGCCGCCGAAGCCGGAGAACGCTCCGGAGAGGCCGACGACACCGGAGAGCGAGCCGGCCCCTGGGAGGCCGCCTTCGAGGAACGACGCCGCCGAGTCGTCCAGGAACGCCGCGCCGGCGATGTCGTCGGTCCCAGCGCCCGTGACCGTTCCGCGCACCGTACCAGTGGCGTTCGGCACGCCGACGCCGTCGGTGTGGCCGATGTCGAAGATCCAGACGAACCCGTCGACGTCGCCGAGGTAGACCCGCTCGTTGCCGTCAGCGTCCTTGGCCACCGCCATCGACAGAAACTGCTGGCAGAACTCCAGGAGGGTGATGTTGTTCAGCTTGACGTCCCAAACGACCATGACGTCGCAGCCGCGGTTCGTGCGCACGGTCGGGACGAGGAGCAGGTACTGCTCGCGCGTCGGGTAGAACGCGCCGACCGCGTCGATCACGCGGCCGTTGCGGTCGCGACGCACGTAGCGCACGTTCTCCGGGTCGGTGAACATGTCGTTCATCACGTCCGACGCCGGCAGGTGCTGCACCGTGCGGCCGTCGAAGATCACGATGCCGCGGTCGCCGAGCCACACTGAGCCGGACTCGACCTGCGCGAACGTGCGCGGGCCGATGCACCCGAGGTCGCTACTGATCCGCGTCGGCATGAACACTTCGAGGATCGGGTTCTCGTTGAACCGCAACAGGTAGGTCTTGCGGCGCTTGCAGATGACCAGGCTGTCGAAGTTGCTGACCGCGCCCATGAGGCGGTCGCCGTCGCCCGGCTCGATGTCCAGGAAGAGGGCCGCCGGCCAGCACTCTGGCTCGAACGGCTCGGAGCAGTAGAGGCGGTTGGGGCGCCCGCAGATCTCGTACGCCTGAAGAGTGGCCGTGCCGCCATCGTACGGCTCGACGAGCCTCAGCCGGCCGATCGGCGGAGAGATGCCGGCGACTGGTGGCAGGACACGCAGGATCTCGTAGGATCGGCAGTCGCCCTCGATCTTGATGAGCTTTCCCTCAAGGCACCGCGTCCAGTTGACGTCGTCGTCGCCGGTGACGATGTCGCTGCCGAGGACCACGGACACCGTCCCGTCCGGCGCCAGGTCGGGGATGTCGCCCATGCCGAACAGCCGGTTGCGGAACTCGACGACGATCGGCACACACGGCATCGGCGCGTTCAGGGTCGACAGCGACTCGTTGTCGAAGTCCAGTGCGTCGTCGCTGACGTCGTCAGTGAAGAACGACGTGACCGATGGATCGAAGCAGCCGACCTTGGCCATGATCGGGAAGTCGCCACCGAGCCTCGTCCGGTAGAGGCAGATCTCGCAGATCTGATCGTCGCCAGGAATGCGCACGCTCGCGAAGCTGAAGTCGACCTTGGCGCATGGCGTGGCGCCTGCCGTGTCGACGACGATGTCCTCGGGGTTCGGGTCGCTCTCCTTGCCGGTGCAGCAGTTCCGGAACGTGTAGCGGTAGATGTAGATGCCGGCACCGAGCCCACCGTCCGGCGAGCAGACGGAGTCGTCAGCGATGGCTGACGGCGTCTCGCCCTCGAACGGCGTAGGCACGCCGGCATCCTCGATCTCCGATGGCGTGCCGACCGCCTGCGGGTTGAACTTCTGCGGTAGCGTCGAGCCGTTGGTGATGACGAGGATGCCGGGGTTGTCGCCAAGGCCGGCCGAGGTCGCGGCGCACCCTTCCGAGTTGAAGGCCCCGAGGTCGAAGACCGGCCCCAGCTCCAGGAACTCGCGGTTCGGCACGAACAGCGCGTAGCTGATCCCCATCATGCCGGGGAACTCGCGCGTTCCGGCCGTCTCCCATGGGGTGTCGGAGAAGATCGACTTCAGCTTGCGCTTGCCGGCGAAGTTGATCGGGTTGTTCGCGGTGATCGCGCTGAACAGGACCTTCCAGATGTATGGAGGAGGACCGATGTTCGGGGTCGACGACTTCCGCGGCTGGACGTGCGCGTTGAACGCGCTGGTGGGGATGTCCGCCCCCATGTCCGCGTTGAGCACAATCCCCTGCTCGGCATCGTTGCCAGCGCTCCCGTGCGCGAGCGCGCCGAACGCCACGTTGTCCAGGATGTTCGGGTCCGGCAGGTTCTCGAACCACAGCGGGTCGAAGATGGTCTCGTCGGGACCGAACCTGTCCGGAGGCGGGTCGCCGCCGCGGAACGCGACCTCCAGCGCGGTTGCGTTGCCTGTCGAAAAGAACACGCGGCACTTGTTGAACTGCTGAAGGATGATCTCGAACCAGCCGCGCGGCGCCGGCACAGACGGCAAGCTGTTCGCCTGCCATAGCGTTCCGATGTTGTCGCCATCCTGGATGCTTGACAGGATGTCTCCGGACCGGCCGACCATGTTCTGGTCGGCCCAGCCGGTCGGGAAGTTCTCGGTGTAGCGCGTGATCTGGCTGGAGACGGGGTCCTGGTCCTGAACGGTGAACAGCGCGATGTTGAAGTCGCCGATCTGCTGCGCGCCAGCATGCTGCGACTGCCTCATGAGGTAGTAGACCTCCATGTCGCCGTCCCAGTCCGCAGCGCGGTACGGTAGGAACCACGGCCGTTGGTTGCCAAGAACGTTGCTGATCGCGAGGTTCAGCTTCCAGCCGAAGCTCCCCGGCAGGTAGATGCACGTCTTGTTGACCGACTGCGGGGCCTGCACGACGGCGAATCCGAACCCGTACACCATAGGCGCCCGGTTGACGCCGTCGATCGCGCTCCATGTCCCGGCGTCCGTCCGTTCGAGCACAGGGCGATATCCGACGTACGTGTTGTCGTCGCCGCCGTCCGCGATGGTGTCCCAGTCCGCGAAGAACGCCGAGGCTCCCGCCTCGAAGCGGTCGAACTCGGCGAACACGATGTCACAGCCGGCAGTGAGGATGTCGATGTACCTCCGGAGGATCAGGGCGTTGCCGACCCCTGTCCACGGGTAGAGGGCGGCCTCCGCGTTGGGGATCGCTTCGGGCGCCCAGATCGACGTGATGACGCTGCCTTCCCTGTAGAGGTTCGACGGCAGCATCTGCGCGCTGATGATCGCCCGCGACCCGGTGACGGACGACTGAGGAGCGATCCTCAGCCTGGTCGAGTACGTCGCCTGAGCGGCCGTCTGCTCGTGCCTGATGGCGGCCCAAAAGATCACCTTGCGGACCCCGCTGTAGCGGGACGGGGCCGCGTAGGCGCGGCTGACATGGGTGGCGGGCGAGAAGGACCCGAAGATGGCTCCGGCCTCGTTGAACCCGCGCCCGCTGCCTTCCTGGAACGTGTCGGTGAGCGCGCCGTGGTGGAATGACGAGGCGTATCGAAGGCCGAGCGCCACGTCAGATACCGCCCCCGGTGACGTTGCGGAGCGCGACTGGCAGCACGTCGTCGGCCGAGTAGGCCAGGCCGACGGCGGAGTCCTGACCAAGCGATGCCGCCTGCACCTCGCTCAGCGTGCCGGTGAGCGTGACGATCGCGCCACCGACCGGGACGACGCGCGCCGACGCAACGCGCGTGACGGCGTCGTACGACAGACGCAGGAAGCCGTCCCCGATGTCGGCGCCGGCGAGGTCGGACTGGGCCAGCGTCGACCTGACGCCGGCTACGACGAGCTGGAGCGTGACCTTGTAGGTCGCACCACTCATGACCACGTTCGCCTGGAGGTAGCTGTTGGTGGCCCGCTTGATGACCACGGAGGCGACCTGCTGCTCAAGGCCGGCGGCCGTCGCGTACTCGACCTCGACCTGGTAGCTCGTCAGAACCGCCGACTTGAACCACTGCATGAGGCGGGCCGCCTCGACGTACTCCGGAGTCGATTCGGCAGCGAACTCGTTCAGGATGAGCGAGCCCTGGAACACGTCGTAGTCTGTCGTGTTCGTCCACCGTGCCGTGTCGAGCGTGTCGAACTCGTCGTTGGGGAACGAATCGGAACCGAGGAACGTCGGGATGTCGAACGGCGTGCGGACCTTGATGCCTTCCTGATCGGCGACGACGACGTGCTCGACACCGCACTCGTCGGTGTAGCGGAAGAGCCCGCACACCGCGCCCACGAAGCGCTCCGGGAGGCCGCGGACCAGCCCCTTTCGCTTCTCCAGGATGTCGGCCTCGTTGATGATCGCGTTGATCGAGCCGTCTTCGAGGAACCCGGCGCCGGCGTCGAGCTTGCCGCCTCTTGTGTTGAGCCCTGGCCATGGCTGGCCCTGCGGGCGCAGCGGTGCTTCCGCCCAGCGGGTCACGCGATGAGCAGCGTTTCGAGCTGCGTCGCCCGCAGGAGCGGGATGCGAGTGGAGGGGTTGGGAGTGAACACGTCCGCCGCGCTGCGGGCCACGAGGTGGTCGCCGGCGGAGAGGCGATTGTTGTCGCGCACCAGTTCGCGGCGTTTCTCGCGGTAGAGCTGCATCGCCGCGTTGCGGTTGCTCTCGTCGGTGTCGAGCAGCAGAGCGTGCGCGGCCGCGCCATAGACAAGCACGTCGATGTGCTGCTGCGGGATGAACGGGATCTCGACGTCGGGTTCGATCGGGCGGATCTGCCGCGCGAAGTAGTCGACCACGACGTAGGGCGCGTCGGAGCGGTCGGGGATCTGGCCTTCTCCAGGGAACGGGAAGAAGCGCACGACCGGACGGCTGTTCGGTCCACTGGCCTGGACCGTGAAGAACGTCGGCCTGCCGCTGCTCTGCACGATGCCGCCCGTGCGCTGCTGGAACGTCCATCGGTCAGCCTGGACCAGAGGGACGCTGCTCCAGTTGCCAGGTCGGATCATCTCCAAGAAGCCCATGTCCTCGGGCAGCTCATAGTCGCTCTGCTGCTCGATCAGGTAGATCGACTCCGAGCGCTTGAGCCACTCGTAGTAGCCCTCGCCGCGGATGATGTCGGCCTCCGCCTCCATGACGAAGTTGAGGTAGGTCTCGAACTTCGTCTGTGTCGAGGTGGTCGCGTTGTACTTGGCGTCGCCGTCCTTCTCGACGAGCGTGATGACGCGGTTCACCACGCGGCCGTACGTGAAGTAGGAGCCAGGGGTGACGCGGACTGGCCGGCGGACGTCGAGGAATGTCTCGACGCTGAACAGCCCGCAGCGCAGCAGCGACAGCGCGTTGATGTCGAAGGCGCTGAGGCCAGAGACCTGGTTGATCAGCGTCGCGGAGAGGAACTCGAAGCCGGGCAGCTCGGTAGCGCCCCACAGTGGGTCGACCGTGTCGGTGTAGGTGAGCCTCGCCTGGTTCAGGTTGCGGTCGTTGAGGTAGACCTCCAGGATGACCTCGTTGTCCGCGCGCCGGATGCGCAGGCGCATGTCCTGCCACTGGCCCTTGTAGGGCAGCGGCGTGGTGCCGGCGACGTAGGTCGTCGCGTCGAACGTCGGGTCGAGGTTCAGGTCGTCGGGGTCGAGTGTGACCTGGACGAGGACGATCGCGCCGTCGACCTCGGTGCTCGGTGGCCGCGGCAGGCCGGGGAGGCGCTTCAGCGGCTGGAACTTGATGATCTTCAGGATCGGCGCGGTGCCATCCAGCGGGAACGTCACGCGCGCGCCGTAGCCCTGGTCGTAGCACGCCGGGTCCTCGTGCGTGCCGAGATCGAAGAGGAGCGGGTCCTTCGACATGCGCGCGAGCGCGGTGAAGGACGGCGCGGTCGACACGCCGGAAGGGTCGAGCGCGGACGGCGAGATGTCGTCGTGCGCCCACGTCGTCCGGACGACGTAGTCCGGGCCGTCCATCGCCTCGGCCGTGTAGAAGACCTGCGTCTTCAGCGCGGTCATGCCGGGGATGATCGCGGAGAGACCGGACAGGATCGCCGTGGCGTCGACCGGGATGACCGCCTGGTCGCTGATCAGTACGCCGCCGCACGCCACCGTGTAGCTGGCCCCGATGGAGCCGTCGGCGCGGTCGAACTTGTCGGCGTGGCGGTAGGTCATGACACCTCGCAGTCCTTGTGCCGGCGCACGTTCTTCTGGTCGTCCCAGTAGCGCTTGTCTGCCGTCTCGCGGATCTTGCCGTGGTAGAGGTCCGCCGGCACCGAATGAGTGTGTCTGAACGTACCGTGTTGCTTCCCAACTAGGTCAGCTCGGCGCCGGCGGATGTGTTCTGCGAAGCGGCGCTCCTCACGCGCCGAGTCGACCGTTGACAGTCCCGTGACGAGGTCGCTGCGCACGACGCGCTTGGCCTCCGGGATGTCCGAGTGATCGCGGCACGACGCCGTGTTGATCGCGCAGCCGAAGATGCGCCGAGCCGCGCGGCCGCAGCACATTGGCGCTGACGGCGGCTGGAGCGGACGGCTGTCCACTTCGATCAGCGTTTCGCACGTCCAGCACTCGAATGGGTAGATCACGACGCCTTGTTCCTGTTGTCGACGACGCGCACGCGCGTCCCTTGGTAGCACTTCCGTCAACCAGAGCCCTTGACGACGAAGTACTTCGTCGTCGTGTTGCCGCAGGAGGTGCAGCGCGTGATCTGGCGGATGCCGTCGCGCTGCACCTCTGCGTCCTTGCCACAGATGTGGCATCGTCGAATTGCGATTGGGGTCATGTCCTACATGCCCTGGGCGATCCCCAGGGCTACGGGCAACCGGCGACGTTGATGCAAAGGTCCGTGATGTAGCCGATCGCGTTGGGGGCGAGCACTTCGAGCGATCCTTCCCACTCAACCATGCCTTTGGTCGAGGATCCGATCTTCGCCAGCTCGACGGCCAACACTGGCCGGAGCACGGCGACGCGGAGCTTGTCCTTCTCGGCGAGCGAGATCCTGTCGTTCCGCTGGTAGCGGTGCAGGAAGATGCGCAGCGTGCCGAAGTCGCTTTGGTAGAAGTCGACCGTGTTGATGACCGTCCGCTCGTTGACGGGGATGTTGTAGCGGACGTTGCTGTTGGGGTTGAGGGTCAGGTTCGACAGCGACCGCTTCTGGCTCGCGTTGGCCCAGAGCGTGTCGGTCATCGCGCCCTTCTCCCACATCGCTTCGAGGTGCTCGTTGAGGATGCACTCGTCGATGCAGTCGGTCGGCGAGCTGCCGAGCACGGTGGTGACCGTGCCCATCTCGTCCTCGTTGAGGCCGAGGGTGGTGACGCAGGTCGGATCGTCGGCCGCGGCGAAGGCGTAGAAGCCGTCCATCTTGCGCGGCAGGACGCCGGGGACGTTGCCCTGGCCGACCTGGAACTGGCGGATGGAGTGGAGCAGCGCGAACTCGATGAAGCGCGCCAGCTCCATCGTCGCCTTGCGGAGCTGGTAGACGTACTCGTCGCGGATGCCCGCGGTGTTGATGTCTCGCTGCGTGTCCGACACGTCGAACGTGCGGCGGATGATGTGCGAGAGGTTGCACAGCCGCTTGCGCGGCGTGAGCGGATCGAACGTGGCGTCGCTGCCCTCGGGCGTGGCCTGCACGTCGGCGTTGCCGACGTCGGGGTCACCGAAGGATGCGAGCGTGTCGACCAACCACTCGTGCGTGATGTTGTTGGCCGGCACCTTCTCGAAGCCCGATAGGAACAGGGTGTCCATCGGGGCGATGTTGGTGATGATGTCGAGCAGGTCTTCCCTGTTACCTGTCCCGACGTCGAAGGAGTTCATGACTCCAAGGGACGCTACAAACGGCATGTGTGACCTTCTTGCTTCCGTTGCGGTGGAAGCGCGGTCACCCCGGTTGCTTCACTTCGGCAGGATTCGGTCCAGTCGCTTTGCCAGGTGCTGCTGAACGAAGCGATTCCGCATCGACTTGTCGTCCGGATCCGTCGACTCCATCAGCTTGCGGAGCTGGCGCGATTCCTCGACCAGCTCGTCTTCAGGGTTCGACTTCTGCTCTGGCTGCCAACGCGACTGCACCCGCCCGTTACCTGGTGGAGCGATCGGGGGGACTGCGCTCGCGCGGACCTGCGTGGCCAGTTGTAGCTCTTCCGGTTCTGCGACAGCCCTGAACGCCTGCTCCACGGTGCACCTCGGGTTCTGACGGCGGAACGCTTCGATGAGCGGTCCGTGGACGTCGATGGCGAACCCGGGATACCTGGCCGCCAGCCGGCGCATCTCTGCGTCGGCCGATTGGCGGTCCAGTCTCGCAAGGTGTGGCAGGACTTGATCCATGAGGCGCCTTTCGGACTGCGCGATCGCTTCCGCAAGGCGCCCATCGAGCAAGACCTGAGCCCTCGTGTCGGGATCCATTCCGGCGAGGCTCTGCTCCAGCAGTTGCTTGTGCTGCTCTTGCAGGGCCGCCATCTTCTGCTCCAGTTCGCCGAGGGATGACTTGCTGTGCTTGGCATCCTCTGCGAGTTGCTGAAGCTCCTGGTCCTTTCGACGAAGGTCTTCCGTGAGTTGGCTGATTCGGCGCTGTGCGTTGGGGGAGAGCTGCTGGACCTCGCCCGAGGAAGCCGCCGCTGACGGACTTGACCCTGCTGCCGGATCGCTACGAAGCGTTGCCTGGGGATCTTGCGGGGCCATGTCGATGTCGTCGTCCTCGGTCAGCTCTTGCGGCGACTGCCGCTGCTGACCTTGACGGCGCTGCATCTCGATGGCTTGCCGCGCGTAGCTCCCTTCAGGAGGCATCGGCGCCGGCGGTCTGCCGTTCTCGGTGACTTCAACGGCCCGGGATTCCGGGATCTCGGCTCCACGCTTCAGCAGGTTCTGCCGGAGCGCGAGTGCCGCTCGGTCGGACCGCGCGTTGAACTGACTGGCCTTTGATGGTTGCTCGCCAGCCATGACTACTTGCTTTCGCGACGGCGCACGACATCCGCCTCTGACTTCAGTGCCGCGGTCACGACTCCGCTGTTGCAGTGACGACGGCGTTTCACGTGAAACGCCATTCGAGAGAACACCCCGGCAGAACCCTGGGTGAACGTCAGGCCGAGTCCCGCACGAGACGTTCTCTCGAATGGAGTCGCCAACTTACGTCGAGTTGCCGTTGCTGTACCCCAGCACGTTCTCGTTGTCGCCGTAGCCGGATACGCCGACGTAGTGGTAGGCCATGCCTCCCGAGTGGTAGCGCGACCGCGTCTTGGACTCGACCGCGCTCACCGTCGCGCCGTAACCGGCCGACCGCACAAGCGCCTTGACGTTGTCGCCGGTCTTCGCCTGCGTGGCGCCGGCTGCTTCGTTGACCTTGCTCATGGTTCGCTCTTGGGTTGCTCCTGCTGTCGCGGCATGAGCCTGGACAGCTCGGTAAGGCGATCTTCCAGCTCCTTGCGGCGTTTGGCAAGCTCCTCAAGGAGGGAATCCGAGCGGGTCAGCATCGTGGAGACATCCCTGAGGGCCTGGACGCGCCCCTGGAGCTGCCGGAGGTACTCGTTGGACCTGGACGTGGTCACCAGCTCGTCAGTGGCTCTGCGGATCGCCTGCTCGACGGCAGCCACGTAGTCCTGCCAGCCCGGGCTGTGCCGCAGCGCCTGGGCGCGCTTGGCCATCCCGATCTGCCCGTCGATGGCTCCGATGTCCTTCCGGACGGCGTCCATGGCCTCGCGCTCCTGCTGGCGGATGTCGCGGAAGGGGCCGAGGCCCCACGCGGAGGACAGGTCTTCAGCGCGGAGCATGGCTATGGCAGCAGGCACCTGACGAAGCAGTCCTTGGCCTCAAGGAGCTTCCTCAGCCCGGCCGCGAGTTCAGCGTGATGTCTTGTGTCACGGCTTGCCATCTCCTTGGCCAGGTCGCAGAACGGCTTGCTTCTCTCGGCCAGATGCTGCGGGAGATGCTCGTAGGCGAAGAAGGAGAGGATGGGGAACTTGGTCTCGGGAGTCTGTTCCATCGGATGGGTTCACGCACTTACAGAGTCGGATGCCGTAGCCGCATTCCTTGCAGATGAGCCCGATGAGCTTGCCGTACTCGACAAGTTCGGGCGGGACTTTCGGCTCGCGTGGAGTCACTGCGCTCCAAGGTTCGGGGCGCCGGCCATAGCCTCGGACTTCTCCTCTTCGCCGACGCCTTCGCCGCGCTCGTTCTCGTTGCGGCGAACTTTCGGTGAGGTCGGTTCCTGGCCAGGCCCCGCCGCGCCGGCAGGAGCGCCGCCGCCGATGCCCTGCATCGCGGCGACCTGGGCGACCTGCATCATCATGCCCTCCTGCTGCTCTTGCAGCAGGGCGATCTTGCGCATGTGTTCAGCGGCATGCGCTCTGGCACGGGCTGCTGTCCCAGGGCTTCGCTTGTCCAGCTCGTCGAAGCGCTCGCTGCCGAACTCCTGCATGTGGGCGAGCGCGTGGCGCATGTCGTTGTCGTCCGGCTTGCGGGGCGGGACGACGCCGTGGTACCAGAGTTCGTGCTCCTCGATGGCGGTCAGCAGGCCGGCCTCCTCGGGCGGAACGGTGATGAACTCGTCGACGTTGCGGATGTCGAAGCCGATCTCCAAGATCATCGCGAGCAGCTTCGGCATCTTGACCGCCTGCGGCCCGTACATCTGGTTGATGATCGGCGCGCGGTCGAGGATGTTGACGAGCTGCTGCACCATCGTCTGCTTCGTCGTGAGGCGATGGCTGACGAGCGGCTGAACGAGGAAGCGTCCGATCAGGTCTTCGGGCCGGATCTCGTAGCGGTCGTGGAACCGGAAGCCGACAGGGCCGACGTCGCGCACGACGCGCGGGTAGCTCATGAACTGCTGGTTGTTCCACGCCATCTGCTCCAGCATCGGCTTGATGACGTGGTTCTCGTAGTTGGCGATCATCGGCACGAGACGCATGTTGCCCTCGTCGATGTCGGCCATGTGCTGCGTCGCCGTCTTGCCTGATGAGCCGAACGGATCGGCGGCACCCATTGTCGGTGACGTCGTGCCGGCGGTCTCGCGGATGTCGCGCGTGAGCACGTTCTCGGCTTTCAGCGCCGCGTCGCTGACCTGCGGCATGTGCAGCGGAGCGATGCTGCCTTCGATCGTGGGCACGCGGATGCAGCCGCCTGGCTGCATGATGAGCTGTCCGGATGGGATGTTGGCTTCGTCGCTGACGAGCCACATCGGGTTGCCTTCGAGCTGGGTGGCGGCCATGAGCAGGTTGCGCTTCATGTCCTTCTCCATCGACATGCGCGCGATCACCTCCAGCGGCGAGACACCGTAGAACTCCTCCTCGACGTCGACGGGTCGCCATGCCTGGTACGGCTTTCTGCCGTGCCAGAACGGGTTGACGGTGACGCGCGCGATGATCTCGGGGCCGTCCGGCTCGACCATCACCACGTTGCAGATCCTCGTGTCGTAGTTGCCGTTCTCGTCTTTGACCACGAGCGGCCCCCACCAGTCGATCACGAGGTAGTGCGGGATGTGCGGTGCCCAGCTCGCTTCGCGCGGATCGAAGACGCCGTAGCTGTAGCTCTTGCGCTCCTTGAACTCGTCGCCGAACGAGATGTCCGTCGAACCCTTGTGGTCCTTCAGCGGGGCGAGGTTGATCCAGTGGCCAAGCTCGCCCATCTGCTTGACCTTCCAGTCCGGCCAACCGCTGCGGTCTGCGCACCACTCGGCGTCGTCGACGGAAGCGGCGTTCGGGGACGTGAGGAAGTCGAAGATGGAGACGTTCTCGCAGACGTTGCCGTCGTGGATCAGCTCGACCTGCTTGACCTCTTCCAGCTTCACCTTCGATGCGCCAGGCCAGTCCGGGTCCGGCTCACGGCGGCCGACGCGGTAGCGGCGCTCGGCCACCTCCTGCTTCCAGTAGACCTTCTGGATCGCTGTCCCGTACGTGAGGCCGGCGCGCACGAACTTGCTCGCCTTCTCCTCGTAGCGGGTCAGGCGAAGCTGGTCGCGGCACAGGCTCTCCTGCGCCTTCGTGTTCGGGTCGTGCTCGGACTCCTCGGCGTAGAGGCGGAACCACCGCTCGTTGCCGAAGATCGCGCGCATGACCTTCGGGTGCAGGGTCTCGACAACCTTGAACGGCTCCGGCGAGTGGAGCGGAGGTCGGCCGTACGTGAACTGAGCGAGCGACTCGCCGCGATAGAGCCGGTAGAGGACCAGCCACTTGTTGCGCAGGAACTCCATCACGTTGAAGACGTCCTTCAACGATGACTTGACGGCGGCTCGCGCCTGCTCGACGACGAACTTGTCGTTGGCGAGGTTGGGGAACGCGACGCTCTCCTCGTACAGGCGCGCAGTGCGTTCGACGTTCGTCTTCTGGTCGAAGGAGTCCTCGCGCAGCGTGTAGGGCGCGAGGATCGGTTCGGTGCCTGGTCGGCGGCGGTACGTCCCCATCCCACGAGTCGCTCCGCTCGTGCCGCGCGGGTTCGGCGGCGAGCCGGCACCAAGCGCGAGGGACGGGATGCCGCGGTCAGCCATCCTTCAGCTCGTTCCTGCCTTCGGATCCGGCGAGGAAGCCGCTGACGAAGGCGCGTTGCAGCATCGTTCTGAGGTCCTGGTCCAGGTCCGCCTCGAACCAAGAGGTGGCATGGAACTTCCTTCCGTCTGGAACTGTCGCGACCAAGAAGTAGGCCATGTTCGTGTCGGCTCGTTCTGAACGGATGACCTCGAATGCGAACTCGGTCACTTGTTCATCGCCGCGTTGCAGACTGCCCACGGATCCTTCGCGCCGCCCTTCGCTTCGACCTTCTTCGCGCAGCGGTGGAGCTTCTCGGGGTTGCTCTCCATCTGCGTGAACGGGTCGATGCGGTCGAACTCGTCGAAGTCAGACGCTCGCAGGGGCATCGACACCTTGCGTGTCTGGTTGGTGTCGTGGTCGAAGCTGACTTTCATCGGCAAGCTCCAGGACGTCGTAGATCGGCCCGGACCAGCCGGGCCAGAGCCGGGCGCGGCCGGGGTAGGTCGCACGATACCATCGTAGCCAGTCGCACGCTCGGTCCGCGTCGTACCAGCTGTTCGCTTTGTGCACCGGGTTCTGCCGGCCGAAGAAGTAGCCGCTCGCGCTCTGGAGCGTGAACCCGAGCAAGAAGATCGGGTCGCAGCCCATGAGGTGCGCCGTCTGGATGGCGTAGCACGCCGAGTTGCCGCCGGGGTGGTAGGGCTCGACGATGTGCTTTGGCATGTAGGGCGGGATGATCGGCTTGCGGTACTTGCCGCGCTGGTCCCGGGTTCCGCCGTGCACAGGCGCCACCGTGATCTGAGCCATCGACGGCTGCGTCTTGCACCCGACCATGCGCAACACCTTCTGCCCCGCGACCGAGTACGGGCCGCCGCCGAAGAGGTTGCGGTTCGCCACGATCACCATGGAGGCGGCGCGTTGATCGACGAGGCCACGCTCGGATCGCCAGACTGCGAGATCAACGACATGCCATACCGTGGGGACCAGCGCGCGGAGGGTCCAGTTGGTGCCGATGACGATTTCGCCCCTAGCTCGTTCGAGTCCTGTGGACTCAACCAGTCCTGGGGCTCCCCCAAGAACGAAGGCAGGGCGCCCACGCGCGATTCCTTGAAGCCAAGACGGATCAGTACCTCGCACGCGCGGTGGAGGTAGGTGTGCCGCTTCAAAATCAGCTCTGAGCATGCCTGTCCGATCGCTTCGGCCTCGTCGAGGTGGACCATGTAGTGCGCCACCAGCTCCATGAAGTGCGCTGGGTCTTGCGCGCGAGGAGCCATCGGAAACATCCGAGCCAGCTCGCTGCGGTGGTCATCACTGACGACGCACGTCCCGCACGCGGCCATCTCGAAGAACCGCGGGTTGACGTGGCTCGCCGGCAGGTTGCCGTCGTTCCAGAACCCGGTTCCCTCGCGCGCCGGCATCTGCTGGCACAGCGTGATGCCAGCCGGCACCGGGAGTCGACGCGGGTCGCGGCCGCGCACTCGCGTGCGGTGGCACTCCGCTGTGATGGCCGGGTCGCGGTGCACGTTCAAGCCGACGGCGCACTTCGAGTACAGCCCGGCATGCTCGTCGGTGCCGATCCAGTGGGGATGTCCCTTGGCGACCGGCCGGCCCTTGACCTGGCGGTGCGGGAAGTAGCGGATGTCGACGCCGTTCAGCACGCGCTCCAACGGCTCCAGCCACTCGCGTCGCGGGATTAGGTCGGCGTTGCCAAGGAAGAACGCTGTCTGGCTGCGGGCAAAATCTCGCGCCTCCCCGCCTTTGATCGCCTCGATGAAGTACGCGCGTCGCGCGAAGCGTTCGGTGTCGGCGCATGGCGGCAGGTAGTACACGCCGTGGCGACCAGACCGCGATCGATGGTGCGTGTCCATCGTGCATTGGTCCATCGTGAACACGGAATCGAACAGCGGCGAGTAGGCGGCTGTCTCTCCGGTCTCGTACGGTTCGTCGCACAGGTAGACCGCGACGTGGATGCCTGCCTTCTTCAGGGCGTCGAGGAAGGCTTGGTCCGACGCGGCGCGGCCGTGGTGGCACCACACGAGGTGGGGTCGCCACGCGACGATGCTGGCGGCTAGCCGTTTCCCCCATCCGCCGGCCGCGCTATACCGCGACATCCTCCCGCGCGTCGACGTGCGCATCTTGGCGATGTCGAAGACGCACACCTCGCAGCCGACGCCGAGGAAGCCGCGGCGCCAACCTTCGCGGTAGTTGTCGGAGTAGATGAGCGCGGAGTCGTCGGCGATCGCCACTCGGATCTTCTCGCCTTCGGGGACGCCGCGCATCAGTAGGGCAGCACGATGGCCTTGCGCTTCGGGACGTGGGCCGGCGCCGCGGCCTTGTCCATCACCCGCGGATCTTCGATCTTCGCCTTCGCGTCGACGTGGCGCTCGCTTGCCGCGATCGTCTCCTTGATCTCGTCGGCGGTCCTCGGCGGGAAGGCGTAGGTAGCACCGTCGAGCAGCGCTGGCGCGTTCGTTGTGACGTTCGACGCCGACAGTTGCCGGACGGCTCGGTCGAGTGCCAGCTCGACGACGTCGATCACCTGCGTGATCCAGTCGACGTCGCCGTGCTTTGCGCACAGGACATCGTTGACGCAGCGGCCGACCTCTCTGGCTTCCGTCGATCGATGTCGCTCGCGCGAGATCTCTTCCGGCGTGCGCCGCGGACGCTGTTCGATCTCCTTCGGAGGCGGCGCGATCACCGCCGGAACAGGTCGCTGCCTGGGGGCGCCTGGGCCGTCTGTTTCGCGCCGGTGGTACCTCGTAGCCATAAGTCGTGCCCCACGTGCTCGCCTCGGTGGCGGATGTGCTCGTCGGCAGGGTAGCCATACCTAGGGTTCAGCTTGCCGTCAACGATGGACGGCTCCTGCCTAATCCCGGTCGCCGTGCGCCAGCCAGCCGGTGGCGCTGGGCACCCGTACTTGCCGTTCGCTGGGTCCGTCCAATCCAGGTCGCTGATCGCGTCCGGGATGTCGTCATGCGTGCTGACCGGCCACTCGACCATTTCGTCGATCATCGGCTTCCACTTCATCTTGAACTGGAGCTTGAGGCTCTGCGCGAAGTAGATGTCGCCGCGGCGGAAGCGCGGTTCGATCGACTCGATGCGGACGTCCTTCGTCGACTGGCTGCGGCCGGTGATTGGGATCACCTTCGGTCGGATGAAGGTCTGCCGGCGAATCTCCTCGAAGAGTGAGGCGAGCATGTCGTGGTGGCTCGTCGTCTCGACCGTCACGCCGCGCAGGTTCAAGTTCTGGTAGCGGTTCCAGAGGTCGCACAGGATGCGGACGGAGTCCGACGGCTTCCAGCGGCCGACGTAGAAGTCGCGCACGTAGGCGACGCGGTTGCAGTCGAGCGACACGATCCAGAACACGGTGCGGTCCGCCTTGCCGGTCTTCTTCTCCTCGGCGACGAAGGCGAAGTCGGTCATGACGTAGGTCCATACGGCGTTCGGGATCTCCTCGTCCTTGATTACCTTGAAGTACTCGGGCCTGAAGAGCTGGTCTTCTCCGGCGTACGGCTTGTTCTCGTAGAAGCACGCGAACATGCGCTTGCTCATCTGCGCGCGCTGTGCCTCCACGAAGGCGTTGGTCAGGCGGCCAGGGAAGAAGAGGGAGCCGTCCTCGTTCTTCCAGGCGTGCACACTGACGTCGAAGTGTTTGCGGCGCTTGGGGTCCTTGAGGACCACGCAGTAGTAGTCGGCGTAGTGGTGCAGCGTGCCGAGCACCATGAGCCGGCAGCCTGGGTCGAGCTGGGCGAGGATCTCGCCGACCCAATCGATGACCGAGTCGATGGCCTGGATCGTCTTGGTGTTCTCGCGGGAGACGATGTCGTCGAGTAGGCCGAGATCCCAGTGTGACCCGGTCCACACCTCGCCGACGCCGGCGGCCTGGAGGGTCGGCTCCTTGGTGTGCGTGTCGGTGCGCAGCGCGCTCTTGAACGACCCGGCCGCCCATCGCTTGCCGCGATGCACGCCGAAGCGCTCGCGGTACCAAGGCGAGTCGATGATCTCCATCGCCTTGTCGACGAGCTTCGTTGCCTGCTTGCCGGTCTCGGAGCAGACGATGATGCGGATGTTCGGGTTGCGCGCGACCTCCCAGCACACGAGCCCGATGTTGAAGACGGAAGTCTTGAACGTGCCGCGCGGCCACAAGATGAGCTTGTGCTTGTAGAGCGATCGCTCGACCGCCTCGGGGTCGGTGCTCTTCTCCCAGTGCAGGATCGCCGGGGCGTGCAGGCCGTGTGGCTGGAACTGGGCCTGCGGAGCCGCGCCGCTGTCGCGCACGAAGTCGACGAAGCCGTCTTCGCTGAGATACCACTCGCGTTCCTTGGCGATGCGGTGGGCGCGCAGCTCGGCAGCCGATGGTTCAGGCAAGCTCATGGTGCCTGGACAGGACAAAGCGTCCAAGGGCGATGTTGCGCTTGAAGATCGCGAATGGTTCGAATCCAGCACGTTCAGCGGCGATTGCTACACCTGGGCCAAAGTCCTCTAGCCAGTCATCTAGGACTACCCACTGAATGTTCAGCGACTTCACCATCATCAGATCGCTGAGCGCTCCGTCTTCAGTGTGATCTCCATCGATGAAAGCCATGTCGAACTGATGTAGGCGTGGATCGATCTCTACCTTCGTGCTATCGGAGCGAATGAACTCAAGTCGGCCTGGATAGCGATTCTGCAAAACTGCAACAGCACGATGAAGTTCTGGATCATCGGAGATGTCGATCGAGACTACGCTCGCATCCGACAGTCCCAGCCACATCGCTGAGCTGCTCCCACGATCAAAGCCGATCTCCAAGACCCTCTTCGGTTTGACTGTCGCCACGATTGCCTTGACCGCAAACAGCGAGTGCGCACTTAGACCGATCTCGGTCTCTGGCAGCCCGGCGGTCAAATGACGGAACTCCGCCCGCTCTTCGACTGTCGCGTAGTAGACGAAGTCATCGCTCACAGCTTCTTCCCAACGACCACCGTCGAGTAGCGATCTTCGCCAACATCCTCGAACGCCTCCACTACCTCGCACCCGGCCATCGCCACCAGCTCACTGAGGTCCTTGGCTCTCCAACCAGGATGAACGTGGTCGGCGTTGAAGCCCTTGTAGTGCTGCGGGTGCGGCACCTGAACGATCAGGTGTCCGCCCTTGCGAAGGATGCGGACCCATTCGCCAAGCACCGCCGTCGTGTCCGTCATGTCCTCCAGCGCGTGCGAGCTGTAGACGAAGTCGAACTGGCCGTCCGCGTACGGCATCGCCACCGAGGCGTCGCCGACCACGTCCACCTCGGGAGCTTGGCGCCTGTCGAAGCCGAGGGCGTCGGGCGTGATCTTGTCGCGGCCGCAGCCGATGTCGATTCCGCTCCCGACGCAATAGGGCAGCACCTTGTGCCTGATCTTGCTCGTCTCAAGGTTCATCGCGTACATCCTCATGACCTTCTCGGCCTCGTCCATGACGCGGTCGACCGTCAGATCCTCCATACAGTAGACCCTGTCCCGATGGCATTGGCTCTGGTTCACCGGCGGCGGCAGGTTGTGGTGGCACCCAAGGCACGAGAGGCCGTCAACCGTCACGCCACGCACGAACGGCAAGCCGGACAGCCGCAGCTCTGGCTTGATCGCGCCGAAGATTCCGACGGTCGGGATCATCAGGGCCTGCGCCATGTGCATCGGAAGAGAGTCTAGCCCGACGAACACCTTGGCCCGGTGCATCATGGCTGCCGTCATCCAGTACGACTTGCCGCGGAAGTCGTGAGTCATGCCAGGGAGACCCGGCGTCGCTGCATCTCCGACGACAGCTATCTCGTAGCCCTTCTCGGAGAGTCTGGATGCGAGCGTCGCGAACTTCTGAGTCGACCAGTTCCGTCCGGACCACGCCGTGACTCCTGGGTGGATGACCGCGATGTTCCGTCCCTTGAGGAACTCGGTCGCCCTGCGCGATGTTTCGTCGTAATAGACCTCAGGACACTTGTCGATGGCCGCCGGGAGGCCGCAGGCTTCTGCGTAGGCTTCCACGATGTGCCTCTTCGGCGACCTCTCATAGCAATTGTCGAGGTCTATGACCGGCCTACCCTTGCTTCTACTTTCCAGAATCGAGACGCCTGGGTACCCGGCCAACACCCACGGGACGGCAGACTCGATTTCAACTTGCAGATGGGCGTTCCTCTCCTTCATGGCCCGGATGACAGGAGTCAGAAGCAGCACATCCCCGCGAGCGTGTGTGCGCCTGATCGTCACCGTCTGCTCGAACGCCTTGGTTCGCAGATACTGCGCCCACTTGACCAGTAGCTTCTCGTGGTTCCTCCGATGGAACTCGTCGATCGGCACAGACCTCGTCGCCCTGACGTGGGCGACGGTGGCCCCCCGGTCGTGCTGCACCTCGTCGTTGGTGAACTCGATCGACCACCCCTTCTGTCGCAGGCGCAAGGACAGGTCCGCGTCCTCGCAGTACGCGAACTCGAACCATGGATCGAACAGGCCCTCTCGCCGCGCCAGCCACGTCGGAACCATGAGGCATGACCCCTCGACGTAGTCGGCGTGCTCGCCGCGGTTTCTCCTGCGCCCGACCCCGCCCTTGCCAATGACGCACGCTCCGGATTCAGGACCGGCGATCCCGACCTTGCCATGCCGGCGCATCGCCGCTCGCAACCTCTGGAGGAGGCCAGGTGGAACCACGACGTCGTTGTTCAGCACTACGAAGTAGGTACCGCGCGCGTAGCCAAGGACTTTGCGGTGCGCTGCCCCGTAGCCGACGTTCTCCTCGGACCGCAAGACTTCGACCGGCCACGACCGCAGCATCTTGTGCGTCGCGCTATCGCTCGCGTTGTCGAAGACGATGACCTCGATCTTCGAATCGCTCCCCTCGAACAGGGAGCGCAGACACCTCTCGGTCAGATCCTCGCGGTTGTGAACCGCGATGCTGACGGTGATGACGGGGGGAATCGCCATCAGTCGTCAGGGCGTCTCCTGCACCTCGTCGTAGTCGACGGTGATCTGTGGCGTCGGGTCGGTGTTGGTGACGGTGACCTCGACGAGCTTCAACTCTTCGGCGCGCGCCTCTTTCTTGCGTTCAAACGCGATCATGGCGTCGATCTCTGCGCGGCGGTCATCGACGTGGTGGGTGATGTCGATCTTCTGGATGGCGCGGTCGACGACGCCGAGCGATTGGAGCATCGTGACCAACTCGGAGCTGATCTGCCAGAACGATCGGTGATCGCCGACCTCCATCGCCATCTGTTGCGCGCGCGAGGCGTGCGAGGAGAGTTGGCCAACGATGGTCTGAATCCTGGTCCCAACCACCTGTTCGCCGAGCTTGTCGCAGTGCGTGTTCCACGCGTGCGTGACGCGCCTGACGTCGACGTCGAACTCCTTGGCGATGACCTCGAAGTGGAACCCGCGGTCGCGGAGCACGGTCAGCACCGCGTCTTGCTGCACCTCGGAGAGGTCACTGAACCACGCTGCGCGCTTGGTGCGTCCAAGCTGTTGGAGGTTGCCCCACAGGCGCATGCCGAGGTCGTCGAGCGTGTAGGTCTCGACCCTGCCCTCCTCTGGCATCGAGCTGCCCAGCCCGGAGTCGACCATCAGGTCAGCGAGGTCTTTGGTGGACATGCCGACCGCGGCGGCCGCTTGCTCGGCGAGCTGCTTGGCGCCGGCGGCGCCGACCCATGGCGGCGGCCGCATGCGCTTGCTGCGTTTGACGCGGAGGCCGGGGCGCCTCTTCGGGGGCTCGGCCGGCGGCGTGACGAGGTCGTCGTCGTCGTCGTCGTCGTCAGGCGGGAGGCTCACTCGTGACATCATCGCTCGCCTTCGGCGTCGTGCCCACAGGCTCGGTCTTCAGGAACTCGTTCGTCTCCAGTGTCAGCTCGTGCATCACGAGGAAGAGCTTCTCCAGGCTGCGTTTCTCGATCATCCTGTTCTTCTCCATCGCGTAGGTGACGCCCATCTTCGCCGCCTGTCGCGCGGCAGTGACGACGAAGGCCGCGCCGTAGAAGAACAGGGTGCGATCGTCGAGCTTGCGGTCGCCCAGCAAGCGCTTGAGGGTGTCGAAGCCGTTCTGGACGAGGCGCTTCACGGCTTCGTGCTTCGTGCCTCGAAGTGCAGTCCGAGGAACCGGACACCACCGACCGCGAAGCTCAGGCACGCGAGTCCGCGAGCGAGTGCGTTGAACGCCTTCGCTGTCTCACCCTTCTTCGGCGACTTGTAGAGGATGATGTCGCCCTTGCTCGCGATGACGTCACCACTCTCGCGCGCGGTTTCCTGCATCCGCTCATCTGACCACTGCTCCTTCTTGATCTGCGCGATCAAGAGTGGCACCGCCGCAGCGAGAGAAATCGCTAGCAGGGACTCGCCGGTTGCATTCACGGCACCTCCTGGCTGTCCGTCGGCCGCGGCACCTTCATGCGAGCCACCAGTTCGATCTTCATGGTCGGCCGCGTGGTGACGGTGATGATGTCGCACGCCTTGAAGACCATGACCTGTCGGTTGGCGAGCAGGTCACCTGAGTCGGAGACGATCCACCGCTTCGCCTCGGTGGTCGACTGGAAGCGCGGGATGCCGGGGATGGGGATGAGCGAGCCGAGCGGCAGGCCATCGCCGCCGTCGCTGATCGCGAAGATGCAGAAGTCGCCCTCGCCCTGACCGAGAACGCGCATGCGGCGCCCGCGGGCTGGCACGCTACGGCGCGGTTCGATCTCGTCGGTCGGCGTCATGGGGACGCGGTCGGAAGGGAAAGTCGCGACGACCTCGGGCTCGGTCTGACCGCCAGGGCGGTTGTCGGGAACAGGAAGGGGATCGTGGCCTTTGGCCGTCGCGGCTTTCGGGGTGTTCATGACTTTCGCTTCTTGCATCCGTGTCCGGGCGCGCAGAAGAACCTTGTTGCGTCGTAGTAGCACTGCACGAGCATGTGTTCCGCCCATCGCCTGCGGCGACAGTTCCAGCATGGCAGCACCGCGCGCGGCGGATACTCGCACAGCATCGGCTCGTCGAGCACGTCGTTGACGAATCGCGTGGCCGGTTGCGATTTGGCTTGGCGGATGTGGACGTTGCTCACCCGCTCTCCTTCTTCTCTCCGGCGTCGCCGAGGCGTGGGGGGCTGGCATCGCGCTTCTTGCTCCCGCTGAAGCGGTTGGCCTTGGGGCAAGTCGCGAAGTGGCTGACCTTGGCATCAGGCAAGCGGCACCATTGCGCGGTGAGTGGTGTATCGCAGGGTCCGTACACCGGCGGCGACGGGTCGAGCGGGATGCGCGCGCCGGCGGTGGTCGTCACCCACCAGATGCGGCGGCCGCAGCCCTTGCACACGCGCTCGTCCACGCCGGGCGGGGGCTCACGCGAGATCACTGCGTCTCCCTGGAGAACGGCAGCAGGGGCGTCACCTCTTCGTGGCGGCTGTTGCCGGCGGCGACGAGTTGCGCCACCGCCTTGGGGATCACCAGCTTACCAGTCTTGACCCAATCCAGGTCAACGCCGCCTGACACCTCATCGGCATTGAGGTCCCGCTCCTGCATGACCGTGAGGAGCTTGCGCAGTTGCCCATCACGGATCGCGCGACGACGCGCCTGCGCTTGCTTGATCGACTCGCCGTTGGCTGCCGCCTCGTGTTCGATCGGCGTGATCCACTTCGACGACGGTCTTCCGCGCCGGTGCTCGAACATCCACTTGGCGATGGCACCAAGCTGCCACTCGGGCAACGGCGGGTGTTGGATGAACCAGCGGACGGCGAGGTCCAATGCCGCGCTGAGCGAGACGCGATCGTCCTTGCCGAACTGGTCAACCGACAGGTGCCGCGAGAGAGCGCGCAGCATGCGCACGACGCACATCTGCAAGGGCACAGCTCCCACCCCACGGCCATACTCGTCGCCCTCCTCGCTGTCGCCGAGCAGGTCGTGCCCGTTCAGCTTCAGGTGCCTGCGTGGCCAGGCGCCCGGGTCGGAAGGATCACGCAACTCCGGCGGAACGGTCGCCACGCGCGCGGCAATCGCCTCATCCCGCCGGAGGGTCAGGCATGGATGAACTTCCATGCCACCCAACCATAGCGCCTACCTCTGAAAAGTAAAGCCGCTACTCACGAAGCATCCAAGCTAGCTGCCGCCTCTCTCTCTTGTACGCGCACCGCTGGAATCAGACAGAGAGAGAGAAAGAGAACGTGGACGAAGCACTCAGCTAGCTCACACAACCACTCAAGTAGGTTGGTTTCTGAGGGTCGAAGTCGGCAATCTTTGCCGGATTGAGGTAGGGGTAAACCCGTAGATTTGCGGTGGAGAGGATGTAGAGCTGAGAATGATGGCCTGCGGTTGACGGTGGACCATCTTCACACGGGGTCTGGATGGGACCCGAGGCGACCGGACCTCGCAGGGCAGCGACCCGCCATAAGAGCGGTACCCTTACTCGACTTACGTCTCTCAGACACCGCGCTCGAGGCGCGCTTCTCATAATGTTCATTATCAGAACCTGCGGAGCTGAACTCCCCATGGCATGGGCGGCTCAGTCACGGCGCGCCAACTTTGCCCCCCAAAGTGTCCTAAAAAGAGGACAGGCAAAATTCCCGACTTTTGTCATAGTACGGACGAACTCCCGCAGGCATGGCCATTTACAGCCTTCACTCGACCCACAGTAGCACACGACATTTCGAAGACGCATATTTGCTCGTCATCGCGTTCGACATTGTGTGGTATGCTTGGAGCACCATGACACCCAACAATCGTCTGTCAGCCAACCTGTCCGGCGCTGCCTACCGCCTCGACAGAGCGGATGCCATCGCCGATGCCATCTACACCATGAGCCAACCGGCGGAGCAGCGTGCCGGCATCCTGTCCGGGATCGCCAGCGAGTCTGGCGCGCGCTACGTCGCCATGGTTCGACGCTACGTCATCGAAGAGGTGGCCTCATGAGGCGCCACCACAATCTCCTGCCGATCCTGCTCGCTGCCATCCTCGCGTGGTGGCTCGTGCTCAGCGCCGTCAAGCTCGCCGCGTGGATCCTCGGGGGTGCGTCGTGAGCGCACCCGTCAACCTGATCGTCGCGACATACAGTGCCGACGTTGTCTACACTCGCGACGACGGGAGCACGGGTAGCTGCATCGTGCCTGGGAAGTCGCCGGCCGATGCGCGCGACAACGCCCGCAGCACGGTGGACTACTATCGCTCGATGGGATGGCCATCTAGCGTTGCCGAAGTGTACGGATGCTGCGGTGCCTGCCAGGGGAACGGGTACCGTGTCCCCACGCGCGGCAAGCGCAAGGGACTGCGGGTTCCGTGTTCTCCTTGCGATGGGCAAGGCACGTGGAATGTTCAAGGGGGTGCGTCGTGACCGTCACCAAAGCCGCCCGCCTTGCGCGAACGAACAAGGTGCGCGCGTGGCGCAAACGCTTCGTCGCCCTGCTGGGTGCGCACGGCGTTCCGCTGCGCGAAGGCGCGAAGGCGCGAAGGCGCGAAGGCGCGAAGGCGCGAAGGCGCGAAGGCGCGAA
>ERZ1292625.1103-Hain-H41-01um-R1-1103-length-35166-cov-6_pt1 | contig 35166 bp, 56 predicted proteins | sample MGYA00564400_ERZ1292625 | MGnify/ENA primary metagenome ERZ1292625 (study PRJEB36523, sample SAMEA6512639) | groundwater metagenome | collected 2019-01-08 | study: AquaDiva: Metagenomics assemblies of 32 groundwater samples
ATGCTTATTCACTAATACTGCATCTGAAGTCTTGTCATCTGCATAAACTTCTTCAATTATTTTATTCATTGTACTCTCCTTTTTAATTGTAAAATCATTTCGTTGAAAATTACTTATATTTGGATAATATTTATCTGACATCATAAAATCAAATAAATCTATGCCAAAAATGCTTGTTTTTGGCTTATAACAATCAGTTACTTTTTTAACAACACAATATTTTGAGTTTAATTCTTTACCAGATAGTGCATAATTTAAAATGTCGATAAAATCATAAACTACAAAACTTTTTTCTCTTTCACATTCACTGCACTCTGATCTAATACAACTATTACAATCATTAGAAATTGAACTAATAACAGCATTCATTTCCATTCCTAAAGAATCTCTACGTTTTAATTCTGTATTTGGTTTAAATCTCATTTATTTGCCTCTAAATTATATTAAATTATACTCATTTATGAACTTAATTTGATAAGTCATAGTAACTATCATATAACCAACTACGAGGTGAATCTAAGTCACTTTTTGTTAACTTTTATACTATTTCTAATACTTTAATGCTTGTCTTAATAAACTGCAGATAAAACCCATAGGAAAAGGATTCTTTGTCCCATGACAATACTTAACTTTTCTGATATTACCTTCATTTATAACCATTATCCCAGAATCCTGCAACTTTTTCCAATCTCCTAATAATTCTCTCTCATATTTACTAAAAAGCTCTGCTGGAAATATATAATAAAATTCATCACTGTAAAATCTAGCAGCTAATTGCTTTCTAACATTATCCCTATCTGTTCGATAGTCATCGATAGTCTTCTTAGCCTCTATAGCTATGCACTTAAAATCTTTAGATGGAAACGTATTTATTATGAAAAAATCTATTATCCTCTCACCACCTGTAGGAATTGAATAGCCTGTCTGTGTCCTAACTTGAGGAAGAACTATCCACTCTGGACTCTTATACTTCTTCTGAAGAACTTCGTAGACATACCTTTCAAACTCATTCACTAACTAATTCCACTCATATTCAGCAACATTAATTCTCCCATATTCTTCAAAATCTTATCCACATAAACATTGGCATCTGTTGAATTTATCTCTGCTCCAACATAGCGTGTCAATGCAGTTCTAACATTCCCGCTTGACTTCTTCAAATACTTCTTAAAAATATAACTTCCTGCCGCAATGTTAGTATCTATGTCCCAAAGATCTCGTTCATCTTTTAATATACCTGCAGTTTTCAATTCGCCTAGCCACACCGATGATCTTACTTGACACAAACCGAAAGCTCCTTTTGAACTCGCAGCTTTGTGGTTCAAACCAGACTCAACGACTACGAGACTTATAAGCAAATCTCTAAATGCGTGATTCTGTTCTGTAATATCATAGATCTCATTCAACGTTTTCTTTGATTCATTCGAATTTTCATACATCCAAGCGACATATGTTTGTTTCTTCATATCAATAGTCTTAACTACCTCTATACGCTTTATAGATTCTTGTTTCCATCTTTCATGAGTAATACCTACAAAGTATCCCACCATACAAAGACATATTGACCATGTGATTGATGATTTCCATATTTTCTTTGAAATACTAGCTAAATAATCTAGAAATGATAATACAAAATTTTTAATTCTTTTTAATCTCATTTTCCTCCTATCTAAAATTTCATTAATTTAACAGAAACTTCCATCATCTTAATTAGAAAAACATCTATATCAATATCTTTAAACCCAGCATCATTATCATCAATATACTCGAGCATCTGATTTATTTCTTCTTCCACAATGTTCCTTCCAACTTTTTAATAAAACCTGTTCTAGCGAAACCTTTTGGCAATTTCAAAGTATCTAAACTATTTGCAAACTTCCTAGCCCTTTGGCGGATTCCAGATATCCACTTAAGAGTTATATCATGTTTCTTAAAAAATTCATCCTCATCCATTCCGCAAATCTTTACGTCATGATGATATAATAAAACCTGAAATCCTCGTGCTATCTCCCTCTTAGAAGGCATTTTAAGACACTTACCGGCGTAAATATTGACCATTTTTATGAAAGTTTCTGAATCCATAATATGCAATAATTCAGGAATAATATCACTACTACGAAAAGATAAACTTACCATAGCCATATACAGCATCTCTTTCTTATGTTGTTCCGATAACTTTTTAATTCGATTGCTCATATAATATCTCCTTCAATCTACACGAGCACATCGATATAAGTGTAGTACACCTCATAGGCAATAATTTACCCATATTCAAGTCATCAAATGTATTTATTACACCGCAATATAGAAGCAAATTCATTAATCCATTTGATTTAAAAAATGAAAAAACATCCATACTTTTCATATAATCTATCATAAAAGAATCTATCATCTTATCTATTTCAATATTCCTTATCTGTTCTTTACTATTTATATCTTCAAATCTATTAAGATCCAAATCTTCTGCACGATATGCGTATTTCCTTTCATCAACATAAAGTCTGTTCCTAACAACTACTATAATATAACGCATCCATGCTTCTAAATCTGGTTTTATTTTTTTATCTTTAAGATTAAGAATGATTTGAAGTGCTATGTTATGTTCAATTTCTATTAAATCCTCTTTATCATATTTCTCATACGATTTACGGACAATCTTCCCTATCAAAAACTTCAAAAGAGTGTAAAGTTCTTCGACATGTTCTTCGTTAAAATTAGAAGCAACATAATATATTGCCAATTGCCTCACACGTTTTTCTTCTTTATACATCTACAATTCACCGTTGTCAAGTCTTCTATTATATTCATTATCAGCTTCGTCTCTAACATCATCATCCCCAAAATTTTCTATGAGCCACTTCAAATAATCACTAGACAAGCCAGATACTTCTTTACCTTCATATCTACCACATGGCATCCTCATAACTTTATCCTATATACTTAAAAAATTTTACAAACAAAAAATCTATTTCCAACAACCTTCCATCAACATAAAATATACCAAATAAGCTATTAGTACTATCTTTATCACAATGTCCAAATGAACACAATGAAAATCCATAAACGTTGTAATATTTTGCTGAAATTTCTACATTCAATAAATTAAATATCATGATTTTCCTTCCTCATAAAGTTTCTTACACTCCTCGCAGTAAAAACCACCACTCTTCTTTATATACGAGGCTTTCCTTTCACACTTCCCATCATGTGCCCAACACTCTATCACTTCTTTGTAATTATCTGGCAATGCGAAAAACTCTTCACAACTCATCTATTTTATCCTTAACTTTGTCTATGAGAATCTGTTTCACATTCTTATCATTTATCAAATCTTGCCACTTCTGATCAAGTTCTATAATCATATAACTCTTACCATCTATTTTTTTTATTTTAGCACTGCCGATACTAGGAATCTCGTCTTCACCTTGCAACAATACTCTAAAAATAGTATATGCTAATATGAAGTCGTACTTATTTAATATATCTTTCCTTTTGCACTTAGCAGTCTTAACAAGTTCTATTATCGTCATTGTCCAATTTCACTAGAAATGAATTTACCATTACTATCAAAATTTACTCTGAACAATAAAACATTATTATTCTTATATACTTCTAATCCAAAACCTAAGCTAATCTGATTGAATATTCTTTCAAGTTTTATACACTTCCAAGAAAATAACTCAAACAAATCTAAAGCCATGCCAAAATCAGTTTTCACTTCTACACTCATTATTTACCTCACATATCGATATTTAAATGACTGCCTTTATCATCTTTAACAACTGTAAATATACTATTGAATATTCCATGTGAACTCATGTCGCGATGATCTATAAAAAATATCTTCTTTCTATTAGATAATGCTCTTTCACGTAGAGAGTTCACCAACGCTGTTATCCCTTCAGATGACAGAAACTGTGTAGGTTCGTCCCATATCTCAATGTTACAATCAACACCAGAACGACTAGAAATTAAATCCATCAATCCCATAGTTCCAGCAAGTAACAGTCTTTGACGTTCTCCACCAGACCATCCTTTTAAAGGTAACTCTATTCCTTCAGGTGATTTAACAGACACGTCAAAACCTTTTCTTAAATGCTTATCTTTTCCACTACCAACTTCTTTGTCCACTGCCAAATCAACTCTCCATTCAACAAGGCCTAATTTTTGTAGATTATTATTTATAGTCATCTCAAATTCCATTAATGCTTCTTCAACTATAAATAAACGTATCTCTTTGAAACCAGATATCCAATATTTATACAATTCAAACTTTTTCTGTTTTGCTGTTTGTTTAAGATAATAAGAGTCTAAAGATGCATTTATAGCTTTTAATTTTTCTTCATTCTGTTCTATGATATTTCTATATGGATTCTTCATCAACTTCAATTCTTGTAAATCACTTTTATCAACATCAATATCGTTTTTTATTCTGTTAATATCTCTTTCAGCTGTCTGTATTTTATTCTTAATATCTTTTATTCTATCTTCAATTTTATTACATTTATCATTCAAGTCTGTTTCTTTCAATGTATCACTTTTAAGTTTTATAGACAAATCACACAAAGCTTCAATTGCAGAATTTAATGTCTCATCTAATGAACACTTCTCATCTTTCAACTTTTCTAATTCATCAATAATGTGTTGCTTCGTAACTTTAGTCTTACAATACGGACATGTATCTCTAACACCTCTAAACTTCTCAACATTTTCTTGGTTTTGTTTTATAAAAATCTTTGATTGATTAATATTATCCTTCAACAACTGTTCATCTTCTTCCCCTTTCTTAACTATGCTTTGAATTATTAAAAATGCTTTATCATTCTCATCCAATTCTTTCCTGGCGATTTTCAGATTTTTTATCAAATAATCTATATCTGTATTCAATAATGTTAACTGCCTATTTGATTCTATGATCTCGTTTTCTTTAACTAAAATATCACTTTTATGCTTAACATCCCAATCTACAATTTCTTTATTTAAATCTTGTCCCTCTAAAACTTCTTTCTGACCATTCAGTTTACTTATCTCATTTATTAAATCGAACATTTCATCCTGTATTTTAAATGATGTCTTCTTTGCTTTATCACTGAAATTCACCCACTTATCTAGCGACAAAATTCCAGAAAATACTTCTAATTTCTTTGCAGGATCCAAATCGAAAAATTTACTAGAAAATTGAGATACAACTATTGAATACAAAAATGAATCAAAATTTATACCTAGAATCCTCTCAAGTTCATCCTGTTCTATAATCCTCTTTTCATTATTACCTTCTATTATTTCTAATTTATTAGGATTCCAAGTCCTTGCAATTACATAATCTATATTATTATTATTTAATTCAATCGACCCAGAGCATTGTTTCTTACTTGTCCAATTCTTTACATTTCCAGCTTTCAACTCTGAAGAAGTTTTACCATATAAAATCCAACATGGTGTATCTACAAACAACGCTGACTTGCCCGTTCCATTAGCACCTAATTCAACTTCTATCTCATTAATACCAGTAACAAAATAGAAACCATTATTTAAAGTATCAAAATTCAATTCTTGACTCGAGTCAAATGACTTGAATCCTTGTATTTGCCAAGATTTTATTATCATTTTACCATGCTAGCAATATAGTTATAACCATCATTAATACAGAAAATTTTAACCAAAATTTCTTTAAATTATCATCTGAAATACAACTATTTATCAAACTACAATAACTTGATGCAAAACAAAAATTGATTATAAATTCATTACTCATTTTCTTACCTTCTTGACAAACATCATAAACCCGTCATCTATCAACAACTTTCCATCTTCGTCATTATACTTATACTTACCTCTAAAATAAATATTAGGTCTATCACGCCAATTCATATCATACGGTTCATAATCATCTTTAATTGCTTCTTCAATTAATTTATCTACAATCTCATCATATGTTAAATTAATTACATCTTTCCTACTTAACCATACATGATATTCTTGTCCAGTTTCTTTATCCATTTAATATCTCCAAACCTTGCATCACAAACTCATTATCCAATTTTTCCTTCAATGCAAATCTCTTTAATACTTCTTCATTACTTATTTCTTTGTTAACATTTTTTCTAACTCGTATACTCTTATTAACATCTACTCTTACAGGTTTAAACTCTAATGAGCACAATTTGATATTATTAAGCTCACAATAAGTTTTCACTGCTTTGCGAAATTCTTCTATTAGATAAAAATCTACTTTATTAATAAAAAATTCTAACTTCAACCAATCACCATTTTTAACATCTGACTCCTCTAATTCACTGATATTATTTATCTTTAAACTCCATTTTTTAAAAGAAGGATATGGTATCTTGCTCGTTTTACCATTCTTAATTATTAATACTTGACCGTCGTAAATATCGCCAAAATAAATAGGATATGGTGCCCCTACATAATTAAAATAAAGATCATTACCTAGATCTATTTCTTGAGGAACATGAATATCACCTGAATATATTCCAATACCTTCGAAATCTTTAAAGAACTTCTTCGCATCAAATCCGTCTTTCACAAAATACGAATCATTTAATCTAGTTCCAGAGATACACTGATGCATGAATATGTAATCAACATCTAATGATACATTCTTCCAATCTTCTACGGGATTTTTAGAATGAGGTAAAAATAAATATTTACCAACTTTTACCGGATATGTTATGAAATTAATGCCTTTAATTTTATGTAAAAAACCAAAGAATGGGGTATCTTTGTCGATGTAATCATGATTGCCCTTGAGGACTACTATATCACAATATTGCGTCAAATTAGTTACTTCATTAACTAATCTGTTAACTAACTGAGCATCATGCTTGTCCTTCCTCTCTGTTAGGTCTGAGAGAATTATCAGCTTATCTATGCCATACTTTTTTATTTGGTCTTTCAACCACGAAAAAATATCCCAACGATATAAATCTTTAACGTCACTAGTAAAATGCGGATCAGCCAATAGTAATAACGTTTCGCTCATCTAAAATAACCACTTCATTTTTGTATATATTTCCATCAAATTTTCTGCCTGAAAAATTGCATCATCTACTGCTTTGTGCGCAGTTCCGGACAACTTACCAAAATCTATTCCATGTGGTAAACTCTTTATAGTTCTATAACACCTATCATTCCACCAATTCCACGGAGCGACATCTCTACCAAAACACTCATATGCATTCCTCAAAATAACATTATCAAAACCTACTCCATTCCCCCATACTTTCACTTTATTCAAGTCAGAATTCTTATCGAGAAAAATACTAAAATCTTCTAACACTTCTGGTAACTTCTTTGCATTAACTTTAAATTGTGCTCTCGAGGCAGCAGACTGCTCCATCCACCATATAATAGTAGAACCATCAACTTTTAAACCTACGTCTAATGAACTCTGTAAGTCGATAACTTCGTAAAACTTCTCTCCAAGTTTTCCTGTATCTAAATCAAAGAAAACTGCACCAAGTGCTAATATCACGGCATTTGAAGATTTGCCAAGTGTTTCAATGTCAATCATAACATCACTCATTTTTCTATTTTCTACATTTTTACTCATCTCAATATCACCAATTTCTTAATACTTTCTTGTCTCGCCTTGCTAAATTTCTCAGGTTGCAATATACAATGTCCTAATAATGAAGCCCAAAAAGCATCTATCTCGTCCTCAGTTTCGGCCTCCACTTGATATTCTTTGAGTGCTCTTTTTACCATCTCACTTTTCTTTGCATTACCATTATCAGTGGCAAATTTCTTCAATGTTTTCTGCGGAACTTCTACAAAAGATTTATTCCATAATACAAATTCTCTTTTAAATATACCTAATAATTCAATTAATACTTTACCATGACCAGGAACATTAAACGGCTTCTCTATAATTATCAAATCTGAATTTATTATATTAGGAATATTCACTTCATTACAAAAGAATTCACTTACGAATTTTTTATATCCAGGCCATTTTGTTCTCTTATCTCCAGTCTCTAATCGATAAATCAATGGCTTATTTATAGGATATGAACTGTAACACATACCAGTAGTTTCAAATCCGATGTCTATTCCGAGAACTCTCTGCTCTTTATATACTCTATTCATTTATTATCCTAAATCATCGAATATAACTGGAATGTCTTTTCTGAATCCTTCCAACATATCACTTGCCAAAGCTCTCATTTGTGGATGTGCAGCTTTTGAAGTTCTTAACTTAAAAAAATGTCGCCATTCACGAACATTACATTTCATATTTATCTCTGTCATTAATCCATTAGGGAGAAAATATCTTGCTTGCTGTGGCGTTAATTTTCTTTCATTAATACAACTATTATAATGATTCTCCAGCATACTTAACGTTAATCGATCGGCATCAATTAATTCAAAATCTACAGGCATTATAAAATGCACTTGCATATCAAATTTACTACCACCTACATTACAAAACCTCGTACTCTGCTGTGCATACGATGCAATGCGATGTCTTACTATCTCGTGTGTTACCCCTCTGTCCGTAATTATTTTCACGGATGGAGGTACTGCAAATTCTATCATAGCATGATGCCCTGATTTTATCATCTTTGCAACAAATTCAAAACATGACATTGCTGTTATCTTATCATCTGACTTATAACAAGTACGACCAGCTATTTCTATCTCTTTTAACATTCCTACGCCATTAGGCTCCTTATTCCAACTCCATGACTGTTCTACAATTTCCATTTAATATCCTCCATTTTAATATTATTGTGAAAACTGATCTTCGAATTTACCACAAACTTTACACATTAATATTATCTCAAAACGATTCAAACCTCTAGCATCACCGCTATATTTAACTAATACATTTTCATTACCACAACTAGAGCATATAATCTTAAAATTAGATTTTATTATTGATATCGCTGTAGAGCCTAATTCTCGTAACATTATACTCATCTCAATATCTTCTTATTTCCCATATCAATAAATCTTCATTTTTTATCCCAACACCTCTGTCATAAAGCGAAAACTCTATCACAGAATTCAAGATTCCTTTTGTCCATATAAGATCAAATAAACAAGTCGGAATATGATGCCTATTTGTTATCTGTTTACACGTGATTCCTTTATTTGCTTCTCTGAGATTCAATCCTTTTTCAGTATTTATCCAGCCTTGATACTCATATATTCCATATTTCTTAAAAACTTCAACCTCACCATTACAAATTAAATTTTCATCATCATATTTCTTAAGACTCTCACAAATGTACAAATTATCTCTAATTAAACGATATTCTCTCAAGTATATTAATGCTTCATAATAATTAATGTTATGTACAAAAACTCCTCCACCACCTGATTTGTTTTTTGAACGTATTGACCAATATGATTTTAAAATTGTATGATACTGGTCTAAATTCTTATATTGAGATATGAAACTGTGAGCATCATAACTCATAACTCTATTAACATCATAATATTCTAATGTATTCTGTAGATACTCTTTGCTATACAGAATCACTTTTTTTGACCCTTCCTATAGAAGTCTTTGCATTACTTTTATCTACTTCATTAAAGAAATCAACTAAGTCTTTCTTATAGAAACCGAACTCACCTATGACTGATGCGAATTCTTCAACATCATGATTCCTGAGTGAGTACTTTATACCATCATCTTCCATTCTGATAACTATATGTTCTAATTCATGATACATTACTGCCTTCTTCTGCACGTCGTCTAACCTCTCCCAAATATCATGTGCTATCTCGATTATGAAATCGACGATACCACCGGAAAGATGCTCATACAGAACATTGTCTTTTATAGATACCTTCCTTATCTTTGCAATACCTATCTTACCTTTACTTATAGTAGCCTTATCTTTAAAAATACAAAGGATGTACGGAATGTTATCAACTAAATCTTCACGATATTGCTCAATCAGTTTCTTTACCGATATATCTATATCTACATCTGTCTTCCAATATTTATCGCTCATTTCCAACTCCTTAATTACTTAAATAAACACAATTTACACAATCATTAACAACATCATTTATATTAACATCTTCACTAAGATTTAATACCTCTAATTTGAAGTCTATTACTTCAAGTTTCTTTGTCAACTTTTCTTTCTCTATAAGTAATTTCTGCACTTTTTCGACAAGAACTGCATGTTTTGCTTCATCTATCTTAGTCTGTGCTTCACTAATAATATCACAAAAACCTACATTCATAGACATCAATAACATAGAAATTAATAATACCATCATTATCTTTTTCATTTCAATTCTCCTTTAATATTTACTACTTTTAGGCAAAAATTCACTCTCAATTTCCTGCCAAAGCCTCTTGACAGTTTCATCCAATTGTCTCTTCAAATCTTTATTGCTTTTCACATCTTCAATGACGATATCAACTGCATCGTCAAATAATTGAGCATTTCTTTTACCTTTATACTCAATGCCTTTTTCTTCTTTTTCTTTCTTCTTTGCAGTCTCTTCTGCCACTAATCTCTCATATGTATCATTTAAAACTTTGAATTCTTTCTCCATCTTCACTTCATATAGCCAATTCATTGATGCCAAGACGTCATGGATACCATATCCAAAAACTATAGGATATTCAAACTCTCTGTAAGGAAGACCGACTTTATTCTTCTTACACTTACATCTCACGTCTATGCCAGTTACTTTCTCAACTGTTCTTTTAGTTTCTTTTCTCCTCCTAAGTTCAGAAAGGTAAATCACTTGTGAAGCATAAAAATCTAATGCCCTACCCCCTGACCTTCCATTCTTATCGCCAAATGTAACACCTATCTTCGATCTAACTTGAGATATTATCATTAAATGAATATTAGAGGCTTCTATCTTGGCAGTCAATTTTCTAAACATATCAGACATTGCAGCAGCTTTTCTACTTCCTGAAAACCCACCTTCGTCTATCTTCTCTAAAGTATCACGTGAAGTATCCAAAGCATCTAACGAATCTACAACCACTAAAGTAGGTTCCTTTGATCTTTTAGCCGTTAAATCAAACAAATATTCGAATAATGCTTCAACTGTATTTATCTTTTTCTTTTTGTCTTTTGTGTCATTAGGGTAATTTACATCATTAGGCATACCTAACTTCTCAGCGTATGGCTTATCAAATGCCGATTCTGCTTCTATATAATGACGCTCACCTTTAGGGTATTTTTTCTTGTGATTTGCAAATGCTTCTATTGCATGACCAGTCTTTGCAGTTGACTTATCACCAACGACGTTTGATATCCTACCAACTGCCCAACCACCGCCTAAAACCAAATTTAATCCAATGCATCCACTAGAAAAAAATTCAACTGCAGATGGTTTAAGGAAATAATTACCTAATTCTTTTTTTTCTTCACTTTTAGCTTGTCTTTTCATCTTGTTATAGGATCACTCTTTAACTGTTCAAATAACTCTTTCAGACAATTTCCTCTACAAATTATAGATGTTTTTATTAATTTACTATTATCATCAAAATTATCGCCAACAATACCGCCGCCACTTCCTATTAAAATATTACCCATAATAGAAATATAATCGTGACTTTCAATTTCATACAACTTGCCGCATTTATAACATTTTACGGCTTCTATTGTGTTCATTATTTTTTCCATAGTTAATTTAATTAATTTGGATTAGTAGACACCTATTCAATAGTGACCTCCACTGTGATACAGGCATTATGTCTACTAATCCAAACATTATTTTAATCCCTTGCTCTGTTTCGAAGACCTTTCAGTTTCTCATCAGCATCTTCACTTTTACTCGGTGCTTTCAAATCTAGCTCTTTACATACTTCATCTCTAAGATCTTCCTCTGTCATACGAGTGACTTCTCTTTCAGAGAACTTCAATTCATCAATTGCCAGATCTTCAAGATTTTTCAACTTCATATTTTGAATATCATCCCATGTAGGTTTATCTGATTTTGATGATTCAGCTCTACTACCTTTATCAGTTTTCTCAGATTTCTCTTCATCACCTTTCCCAGCATATACTTTGCTAATGTAATCATTGTCGAAATAATTCAAGCAATCTGGGATAGGATTATTAGCGACATAATCCAACCATGCATCTAATTGTTTTGTATCATCGCTCAATGATGAATCTCGTCTTGCAACAATAATACCAGAAAACTTACCAGGAGCTGTTTTAGTCGGTGCTGCATATGTAAATTCAACATCATAACCATCATCAGGGTTATCGATTTGAAGAACAGTTCCGCCTCTCTTATCACGTCTACCAATAGAGATATCTTTATCAACCGTAAATGGCATTGACCAAAGCTTTGGTCCATCTTTCTCATTATCACGATCAATAAGCCAGACAACTACCCTCTCCTGAGGCTTTAATGCTTTGGCATATGCCTCATCTTTCTCATTAGCTGCTTGATTGCGTTCTTCGCAAAGACAACAATTATCATCCTTCTTCATACCTCTCAGACAAAGATATGCTGAATTATCAGCACCGATATTATTATGAACAACAACATCAAAGCCGTAATGCAAAGGATCATCCCATGTAGGCGGCATTATCCTTATAGTATTAGTTCCTTCCTTTGGCTTGAAGAAAGGCAAGCCATCTTTTATATAGCCATCTCTTAAACCACCTTTCTTCTCAGCACGACGTGTTACTTCACCATCATCTCTTTTCTTATATACAAATTTTTTCCTGCCTTCATCTTCACGTCCTCTACTACGCTCTCTACTTCCTCTCTCTGACATCTTCATCCTCCTTTTTAGTCAAATCTTTAAGAAATTCTTTCTTAGTAATGAAATAACCTTTAAAACATACTCTTGTCAATATATATGCCAAGAGTATTGAAGCTATCACTATTACTATTGTTTGTAAAACAGATTCTATCGTTATTTGCATGTTATTTTATAAGAATAATTGCACTGAAAATCTCTGAATAAGTCCAACCACTTTCCAGAACTCCCTGGGTAGAGTCAATGCAATTATTCCTTAGCCCTATCCTTTGCTAAACGTTCACGAGTAATTCTATAACCAGCTTTATCAGTCTCAACAGTACCATTTACGGATGATCGCTGCCAATAACCTGAAATAAATAATCCGCAAAGTTCCTTCAGCATTGAAGCTCTTTGTAAAAATGACTCTTTCTTATTCTGCCACTCTTCAAATTCAAGACATAAATCTCTATGTTCTATTTCTATTTTCTTATATGACTCATCTGTTAATACACTCGCATCAGCTTTCTTATCAGTTACCTTCTCTTCAGAATCTTTGTAAAACATAAAACGCTCAGCCTTTACTTTACCAAGCTCCTCTTTCTTCTCATCGCGTAATGATCTCAGCTCGGCAACTTTATCAGCAATATCGTCAAATGTAGATGCTTGCCTTACTAATTCCTCATCAAGACTATTCTTGTCTATTAAAATCATTTCTTTCGCAGTTGTCAATGTTAATCTTCCCATTTCACTATCCTTAATTAATTATACTTACATTACTACTTAATTTTCAAAGCTTATCGATATAAACTATAACCTAATTCTTCATACTTCGTATCTAACATATATCTTAAAACTTTCGTTGCTTCCCAATGATAAAAAGTTTCATCAATAACTGTATATTCATTTTGACTTTCCAATTCTAAACAGCAAAGAAAAACATATTTAGTACAAACTTGTAAATGCTTGTATGTCTTACAAGATTCAATAACTTTTTTAGCCTTGACAACCATATTACTTAAATCGATTTTCAAAACTTACCCCAATCATATTATTAAATCCTAACATTCCTATAAAAATAAATAACTTGCTTCCGTTTTTAGATAATCTAACTCTATACTTAGTTATAACTTTTAAAATTTTCCATTTTACCATTAATTGTCTAACAATATTCACAGTCTCTATAAATGGTATATACAATCTCAATTCTTCATTCATGTCATCTTCATTTTCTATTTCAGGAGCTATAATATCAAAAACATCTTTTTGAAGTTTAATCAAGGCTAACCTAGCATTTAATCTTTGTAAAATAGATTTGTCAGCTTGTAATGTTTTACTTCCAAAAATTGCACTCATAATTTAATTTTAAAAACATCTGTCTATTATAACAGAGTCGCCTTTCTCATAACATTTAAATTTCAAAACATCATTCTGTTTTAAAAATGATTTATACTCTTCATATTCTTGTGGCCAACATATCATCCTAATATCCGACTCATAAAAGTTTATAAATGCCATGTCATCGCCTTTTTTTGTTTTTATAACTTTAGCACCAAGAATAGTACCAAAATAATGCCCTGAACCTTTAAATGATGAAATACTATTATATCCGTCAATTTTCACTGCTTTCCTATATTTCAAATTGACATTTAAAAATGTTAGTTCAGTTTCTTTTGTTGATAATATATCTTTCTCGATGTTATCAAATGCACCAGCACCGCTCAATGCTTCTACAACTCTCTTATTAACTTTCCTCTTATTGACCTTATCTTGCATGTCTTTTATAGAAATATATGGCCTGTGTTGAATAATTTCACCTGCAGAATTTGATACAAACTTTATATCTTTGATACCGAAATATATTTTTTCATCCTTAATAGAAAAACACTCATCACTAATATTTATATCTGGTGACATTATTTCAATTCCATAATTTAATGCTTCATTAATAATATGTACTATCTCATAACTCTCTTTACCTTTATCATTTGTATTAGTATTCATCAACAGTGCACAGTAAAATTCTAATGGATAATAAAACTTCAGCCATAACTCCCAATAACTTATTATCGCATAAGAAACGCTGTGGCACTTATTGAAACCGTATGCCGCGTGATGTTCGATAGTTTCCCAAAGAATTTCAGAACTATCTCTTCCAATTTGTTCTGAAGCTTTCTTTATAAACATACCTTTATATTTATTCAATAAAACTTCATCATTTACTTTTAACAGTAATTTGCGTATATTATCTGCCTCATATAAAGTAAATCCGCCGAGTATTTCACATATTTTCATGATCTGTTCTTGGTAAAGAATAACGCCATAACTTTCTCCTAGAACATCTTCCAAACCAATTGGAATGACAAACTCTTCATGACCAAATTTTCTGTTAATATAAACAGTATTCATACCCATCCTTAATGGACCAGGACGCATAAGTGATGATATATTAGAGAGTTCTAAAACTGATTCAGGTTGTATCTCTTTTATTAACTTTTTAGCAATTGAAGTGTCGAATTGAAATATACCGCTGAGATTCAACTTATTACAAACTCTAAAAACTCTCTTATCATCAAACGGAATATCTGTTAAAATTATCTCTTCATTTTTGTTTTGTTTTATTAATTCAACTGTATCTTTCAAAATAGATATCGCAGTGAGACCGAGAATGTCTATCTTCAAAAATCCTATCTTTGTCAACTCCTTCTCATTACCTTCTGTCCATCCAGTAACTGCATCTTCACCACTCCGTATCAGCGGAATATGATTCTTCAACTCTTTATTTGATACTATTACACCTGCTGCATGTTTAGACACATTCCTAATAGAGTTATGTATCTTATCGAAATATGTTTTTATCTGTGGATACTTCTTGATAAAAGTTTTCAAAAATGGAAAAACTTCCATAGCTTCTTCCAAAGTCATTTCATCAGCGTCCGAAGTTATCTTCTTAGTTATTGGAAAAAATTCACTAGGTGGAATTTCTAAAGTTCTAGCAATGTCTTGAATACACGCCCTGAATCTCAACTTCCCAAATGCGCCTATTGAGACAGCTTTACCTGGATATTTTTCAAAAATATGTTGTTTCACTTCGTCTCTCATTGCTGGATGAAAATCCATATCTATATCAGGAACATCATTTCTATATGGATTTAAGAATCTCTCAAAGATAAGATTCCATCTCATAGGATCTACTTGAGTTATGCCTAATAAAAACGCTATTATGCTCCCGGCCGAACTTCCTCTTGCGGGTCCAACTGAGTTAACGCTCTTATTCCTCGCGAAATCAACGGTATCCTTCAAAATTAAAAAATAATCTAGAAAATCTTTGCTCTTCAAAATATCTAATTCATAATCTAATCGTTTTGTATATTCTTCATCACTTTGTTTACCTAATGATCTCAATTTTCTATAACACAATGCTTCTACATAATCGCGAATAGGACTCTTACCTTCATATATTTTAGGAAATTTAAGAGAAGAATCAATTTCGAAATTATCGACTTTATCTATTATCTCAGCAATACCATAAAATGAATTGTCTAGTGTTTTCTTATCAATAAACTTCTTAAAATATTTTTCATACTCTTTCAGCATCTCATCTTTAGTTTTAAAATATAAATTGTCTGCATCGAACTTCCAAGCCTTTCCATTCTTAAGATCAGACATCGTATTTTTATTCGCCAGTAACAGAACCAATTCATGAATTTTATAATCATCTTTATAAACATAGTGACAATCAGAAGTTACTATAGTTTTCACTTTATGTTTCAATGCTAATTTTGCTAATTCAGCATTTAACTTGTCCTGTCCTTTGAAATTTATGAATATCAATTCAGTGTATAAATCATCACCAAAAACTGATTTCAAATCATATAAGAAAGAGTTTGCTTCTTTCATATTATCTTCTTGAATATTTTTAGATAACCTTCCAATTGCACAAGCAGTCGAACATATCAGTCCTTTAGAATTATTATATATGAAGTCATAATCACTTACTGGAAAACCTTTGTTATAACCATTCAACCATGCATCTGAAGTTATCTTTATAAGATTCATAAATCCTTCATGATTTTTGGCAAGAAGAATTAAATGATCTCGCTCTAATTTTTGAGTACTATCTTGAGGTAATTTTTTCTCTCTATCCTTACATGCATACAATTCACATCCTATAATTGGTTTTATATTTGCCTTTCTTGCCTCGAAATACAACTTCAATGAACCATTCATATTGCCATGATCAGTTATTGAAACAGCAGGAATGTCATTATCAACTGCAAACTTCACCAATGATGGTATTTGGACAAAACCATCTCGAATAGAATAATCAGTATGAAAGTGGAGTTGTGTAAAATTATTCATCAATAATTCAATTCATTATTCATAATAGTTAACTTTATTCCGGCTTTCTCCAATTCTTGTTTACTTAAATTGCTATCTTGATAATCATACTGACAAACAATCTCTTTTATCTTGCACTGAATAAACATCCTGGCGCAAACTGGGCATGGAGTCATTGTACAGAATACAGTTCCGCCTTCTATAGAAATACCCTCCAAAGCAGCTTGACAAATAGCATTCTGTTCTGCATGGAGAGTTCGAACACAATGACTAGTGACTTTATCGCCGTCTCTCTTCTCAATAAAAAGATGTCCGACTTCATCACAATGCTCAAAACCACTTGGTGCACCTACATACCCTGTTGCTACAATTCTCATATTCTTAGAAACTATTACACAACCACTTCTGCCTCTATCACACGTTGCTCTCTCAGCTACTTTATCCAAAATTCCTAAAAAATATCTGTTCCAATCTTTTCTACTCATTATTTACCTCAGAAATGTCATAAAACATTGAGATTTCAACTGCAGAACATACTTTATAATGCAGTCAATATATTACAATAACTTCGATAGATCAGGTGCCACCCAACCTTCTGGTTTAACTATATCGTATTGAGTTCCACGCTTCGATTCGTCTGCTCTTTCTGCTCTTACTTTTTTCATATTTGCTGCATGAACGAGTTCCCAACCATCATCGAATTGAAAGCCATGAAGATATGCTGTTCCTAAAGCAACGTAGACTAGATCTATTAATGCATCAAACGCTCCATGCATGTCATTAATATTTACAGAGTCAATATACTCCTGCAACTCCTCTTTGAGAAATTTTATCCTAAAATCTTGTAATTCTTCATTTAATGGTCCAGGTTTTTCATCACGTCTAAGTCCAAACTTCTCATGAAAATCCTTAATATCTTTAAACATTATTCCTCCATTATATTGCCAAAATCAGTTAACCATATTGAAAAATCTCTAAATGGTTGGATCGCAAAATAATTTAGCATCATGTCGCCAACCTCAGCAGATGATTTCATTTTAGGGCATTCTACTTCATTGAACTTATCATTTTGATAAACTATCTTATTTATCATTTCGTAATGTTTTTCATATACATGAAAAGAATCTACGCAGTGATGATAATTACCATATTCTAAATTGTTATACTTTGTATCTCTCAAAACCACATACATCATTTCATGTATAAATGAAAATGTAGGAATATCATTACACATACCAAAGATTGCATCTTGCGATCTCATATGCACAGTCATATTCAATTTATTATCACGTATCCTAAAATTTATCCCATACGTGCATGGCATATCTTTATCTCCAGAAGTTATATGATATGGTTGCAAAATTACCATTGATGCACGTCGTGAATCTTTATCAGATAATAAAATTTCTTCAACAAGTGTAAATTGATTTAAATTACCAAAGATATATTGACCATAATTTGAATTTATACTTCCATCATCTTTTATTAATGATCTCCATAATGAAGCATACTTAGTTATTGAAGTATCAAACTTATCGCCTTTTAAATACCACATAAATTCATGCTTTATGTAATTTAAATTCAATTTTCTACTTTCAAAATTTGCGAATCTAATATATGGTGGTAAATTAAATGAAAAATCTTCTATCTCTATAACTTTTTGACCTCGTGGACTTATTTCTTTTCCATTCTTCAATAAAGTAGTATATATTTCTCTAAAAATTTGTTCACTGTTTTTTTCTAACATTTAGTCTCTCCCTTAAAACATCCTTTTCATTTTCAGTTAACATACGTTTCTTAAAAAATGGATTTTTTCCAAGTCTATATGGATGTAAAAAACACATACCATCATTTATATCTTTATCTAATAATTTTCCATCACATGCTTTTACATCATAATGCGTTCCGCAAATGCAATCTAAACAATGAGCTTTTATTCTTTTTAAAGCCGAACCTTGAAAAACTTTTCTGTCTAATTTACAAACTTTAGTATTACACTGACTAATTCTCTCGCCATTTAAACAATACTTACATTCTAATCTGATAGCTTTTGTAGGAGAAATTTTAGGCATTTATTTCCTTACATAAATCATTTAATAAATTATACTTATTAAATCGTATAATATGATTATTTTTTAAAATTGCTGTACCAATTAATAGCATTTTGAATTGTCTCATCCATATCATAATATTTATAATTGCCAAGTCTACCGACAAAACTAATATCTTTAAAATTCACATTGTTATAATCAATATATTTTTTATATAATGCATTATTGATATCATTTAATACTGGATAACATTTATTTATAAAAGATGATCTTTCAATACAAATTACTTTATTTTTAGAAGTATGTGAATTTAAAGGAGTTCCTAACTGATTATATTCTACTATACGAACAACATCTTTATGTGTATTCATATTAACAACTGGGGTAGGTAAAATATCATTATCACTTTTTAAATAATGAAAATCAAATTGCAATCCTTTCCAATCTAGTTTGCCAAACTTATAATTATAAAATCTATCTATAGGAGCAGATACTACCACTTTATCAAATTGCTTTATAAATCTCAATAACATTTTTATATGAACTTCAAGATTATATGTTATATTTATGCCTTTAGATAATTTATTAAATAGATTTGAAAATCCTTTTTCTAATAAAAATGTTTTTTCACCTTCAAAAAAGTCATTATTAAACGAATTTTTTGCTTTAAATCTTTTCTCTATATTCTTCTTAATACTATTCCAATCATTACCCCAAACTTTTTTTGAATATGATTCTATAAACTCATCAAAAATACTATGATCATTTATTAAACTAAATAAGCTTTTATATGTATTATTGATTGGAAAATATGTAAAATTACCATTACCAATACATAAAACTTTATGATCATACTCCATTAAATCAGCATATTTCTTTAAAAACTGTAGAGCTTTTTTTGACTTATTATCGAAATGAAATATATGTGCACCAAATTTATTAACATAACACTGTGCTTTTTTATCAAAATAATCAGCACACATACCACCTAAAAAATTGCTTTTCTCTATAATATTTACTTCATGTCTATCGTCTCTAAGAAGACGAGCAAGCGTTAAATTAAATAAGCCACCTCCTATTAATAATATTCTCATGCAATTATCTTATTAACAAAATTTTTAACGTCATGAAATTCTAATCTTTCAACCAATTCTTTCCTTAAAGCTACTCTCATTGAAAACGGCATGTTTCTGAGATAGAATATTTTATTCATTATATCTTTAGTGCAATATTCCATATTAACTATCAACTCATCAGGCAACCACTTGTCTATTCCTTTAAAATCTGAAAAACCTATAGGAATACTGCCGAACAATAGCGTTTCTAAGATACGCATTGTCATAACACCATTGTCTTTATACTTTTGAGTTGCTAATAATGGAACTGCTATAGAATCATTTAAATTTTCATAAAATTCATTAGCACCTATTCTACCTTTAAAACTTATATCATTCCATTTCTCTCTTAATTCTTTCTGTGAGTCTTCTAACCACTTTCCAATAAATGTTACCTTTTGAGGAAAAAGCTTTGAATATGGAATGATTTTATTTGTAATATCATCTCTACGATTATAATCATTGCCTATATATGTCAAGTGTTTTTTAAAATCTCTCTGACCCATATTAAATTGAAGCATTTCATCAAAATCAAATGGTATATAAATAGTTTCTCTTTCAATATGCTTCATTATTGGATAGCATCCCTGCTCAAATATCACTACATTGTTATATCCATTCAAATCTAATAAATCGCATTCGTTCTCTTCAGTTAAAGAATAATCCAAATCTAATATTCTCAACATCACGTCTTTATTTCTATAATACTGTAAAAGTCTATTTTGAATTTCAAGATCTGGTGAATAATTTACATCATCTTTTAGTGATTGATTATACCATGTAGGAAAACGCCATTCTAACAATAAAATATCTATATCTGGTAAATTATCTAAATCTACAAAATCTAAGTCTTCATATGCTTGTAATCTTTTATTTTGTGAAAATGACTTGAATGCTTTTAAACCATATGTATCAACAACTTCTCTATCTCTGTCAATAGGCGGCCCATAAACATGAAAGCTACGTCTTCTAAATTCTTGTATTATAGACCAAGAATATGAAAAATTACCATCAGGACTACTTATTCCTATTTTATCAGATAAATGACCCCAAAAATTATATAGTACTCTCATAATACCTCAGAAATGTCATAAAACATTAAGATTTCAACTGCAGGACATACTTTATTTTGAATGATGATATTTATATTGACAAATATAAAACACGTAATAATTCACTATGTCTCTAAGCTCATCCAATGATTTATTAAGTTGTTCTTGCGACAAATCATCATTTTTATTGATAGCATTAAATCTGTTTCGTTTACCGTCAATTATTGCAAGTATAGATTCTGGAGACTCATCTAAGAATGAGTCTCCATAAATCTTACGTCTATCTACTCGAATATCAATAACTTCTTGTAATTCTTGACAATACTTTTTGCCTAAAACTTTTTCATCTAACATTTGTATCTTACTCTTTTGAATTTTTGGCTATTGTGCTATATATTCTTGAGCATACTTTTCTTTTCTCAGAGTCATCAAGACCTAGCTCATTCATTAAAGCAGCTACTTTGTTAGCATTCTCAATTCTCTTATCAGTTATACTAACTTTCACTTTTTTCTCTTTTACAGGTTTAGGCTCTTTAACTTTCTTTTCTTTCTCATCAGTTTTAACTTCAGATTTAACATCTTTATCTATATTCTCACTTTCTGTTTGCACTTCATCAGAAAAACAACATTCTACCTCTGCATCATGTTCTATCTTATAGCGCTCTCCATTGCTTTCAAAAACTGTAGTTTCGGACATCACTCTGACACATTCACACTCTACTAAAGAATTATCACCGATGTCAACAAGATACTTCTTTCCTTTTTCAGCATCTTTCGATTTAACCATCTTACCTGAAGCCTTAGTGGCTTTTTCAGCAACTTCAGACATTTCTTCTACGATTTGTTTTGGCGCTTTAATAACATCTTCAACGTTATCCCTCTTTATTACCATTTCCTCTTCTTTTCCATCTTCACTAAGTGTTAATACTACCACTCTCTTCGTTACTTCTACAACTGTACCTCTGAAAACTGACTCATCTTTACACTCTACTATCACATCATCGCCATCTTTAAGATCATCTATTTCAACATGTTCATGTCCATCATTCTCTAAAACGTCGACTTCTTCTTTAACTTTGACATCATCTCTCTTAGCACGTTCGGCTTTCTTCTCTACATCAGGAAACTCTGCAATGTCCGTTTTCTTGTTATAAGCCTCCATCCCGGCATTAAAAAATGCCTGAACGCCTTCTGATAACTTATCCCACAAACCTTTTGCTTTTGAACCGAGTGCATCATCTTCGGCAAGCTTCTCATCTACAGCATCTAGCAGCCTTCGCAGATAAGACTGCATATCCTCACCGTCATTAATACTCACACTGCCAAGTTTCTCTAAATCTTTTCTTATCTGTGACATTCACATCCTCCTTTGATTTTAAACTATAAATAAATATACTCTATCTAGAAGTTAATTACAAAAAAAAGGACCTACAGTTTAGGTCCTTAAAATATTACTCATTTAAAAACTTGACTATACTATTGTGGCATTTTTACGAACTTCATCTAACGTATATTCTTTTAAAATCTTACCATTTTTAAAAACAGACTTCAAAACATCTTCGACATCATCATATACCGATGGTAGTTTACTTGTTACAAAATCACCATTTTTATACTTATATAATTTTAAAACTCCTCTCTTACTTATTTTTTTATCATCAGTTATTGGCTTCTTATATACATCTCGCCACTCATTATTAATTTTTATTGCACTACACTTCATAGCAAATTCTTGAGTATCTCTATTTAAATGTTGCAATAATCCACCACCCATTCCGAAAGCTATATTTTCTGCTGAAAAATGGTTTGCCTTCAAATTCTTAAGAATATCTTTAATCATATTTATATTTATACCATCACCTTGTATGACTCTAACATTATTAAGAACTTTATATCCCTCATTATTAGAATATGTTCCAAATGAGTTGGCAAGTGATTTTACCACTCTTTCTACAACATCTACTGGATTACCAGAATCTGGACGAATAATAATTGTCGCACCAGAATCTATAACTTTCCACTTCAATTCTTTACCCCAAATATTATCCACCGCGTTATAAATATCATAACTATCAGACACCACTGCCACCATCTTGCCATATTTAGCAAAATTATCAAGCATATTATTATATGCTAATGCTTCATTATTTATACCAAATGCTGTTATTGTACTATGCTCCGCTGCTGGTATGCTAAACGCTGCCATGTCAGAATTATAATACTCATTGGCAAATAAAACACCAGTAACAGTATCACTACCCATAAAATTCACTAAATGTGCAGCGCCACCTATTCCAGCACTTTCAAATGAACTAACGCCTCTTGCACCAAAATCATGCAATTTAAAATTTATCTCATTTTCAGGATTATCACTTGTTATTTTAAGAAAATCAAAAATTATTTTTTTACACTGCCATGAGTTAGTCGCTACAGTCGTAGGATACCAAACTGCCCTCAGCAAAGCTGTCTCTATGTATGACGTCAACCAAAAACAATTAGGATCTGTATTCTCAACGGTAACAAGAACATTTCTCACTGGAACTACCATTCCTTCTGGAACAGCCTTTATCAATATCGGTAAATATCCTTTATGTTCTCTCAAAATATATAACCAGCCGTCTCTATTAAACGGTAAACCGTGACAATTGAAGAATGCTTCTGCTTCCTCGATCATTTCAAAAGTTATAGGCTTACTTAAATACTCTTTGAGAAAATATTGCAAGCCAAAAAACACAGTTTCTTTCCACTCACCACCTCTGCTTTCAATATATGAAAAAACATTAGTAGTACCTTTAGGATATTGTAACCAATGTGAAGCTTTGTATGAATCTGTGTTTAAAATAATATTATCTTGTTGAAACATAGGAAATCCTCCTTTAAATTTTTATTTTACAGTCTATCTGCAAAATATGTTATTATGTCCATATGATCTTCAAACAGTGTTTCTCTTAATTCTTGAATTTTAGATAATTGAATCCACTTTGCCTTTAAAGCATCATCGCCTCCTTTCACTTTATGTAATTCACCATTTGCAAGTTCTAATAAATAAGCATGCGTTATAGTTCTACCCCTCAAACTTCTATTTGGATTATCAAATACTTTATCGTCTTTTATTGAACCTTTCAAAACTGGTACTGGGACTTTTAATCCAGTTTCCTCCCGTAATTCACGAATCATTGACTCAAGAGTCGTTTCATTTTGATCGATAAATCCTCCAGGTAATGCCCATAGCCCTTTGCCAGGCAATGCCTTTCTTTTTACTAATAATATATGGCCTGATTGAATAACGACAGCATCAACTGTAACAAAAACAGGTGGATACGGAGCACAGTCCCATGAAGATTTATACATTTCTATAAAATTATATTCTTTAACAAGACATTTATAAGTTTCGCTATATTTAATATGTTCAATAAGAAAATCTACAGTACTTTGTGGAATTTTATCATCTATAGAAATCTGTGCAGTTGTAAAAAACTTATTCCTGCAATCTGTAGCATTTATATTGTCAATATGATCGACTTCTACCAATTGCCACTGGGGAAACATTTCGAGGTAATAAGACGATGAATCTTTTTTACATCCAATAATACCTATTTTAGCATTAGGATTACAACTAAAAATAGATACTCTATTTTGAATATCTGCTGCCCATTTCTGATCATTATAAAGATAATCATAAACATATGTAAAATCTAATCTCTTCACATCTTCACTTGAAAAAGCAGATTGTAACATGCTTCTTCTTTCATCAAAAGTGAACGGATTTTTTATTGTACTAGGTTGAAAAGCAGAACCAATAATTATTATGACTCTCTCAGACAATGATAGTGCATTCTTAATTACATGAATATGTCCATTATGAGCTATTTGAAAACGACCTATGTAAATAAGATAATCAAACTTCTTTGACATAGGAAATCCTCCTAAGATTGAATATTAACGTCTTTCGTTAATAATTAATAATATATTAAATTTTTTATTTTGTACAATTATATTTTATTTATACTCACATCAACCATTAATCACTCTTATCTGGACGAAATTGTTTAAATACTGGAAACCTCAAACTTCCGTCTTGTGTAATTTCTTGGAATTTTATCTCTGCAAATTCACCTATAAATAAATGCTTATTAATCCAAATGTCGCTCCTCCTCTCATCAGAAAAACCACTTCCAACATTAACTTTAACGCCATTATTATTAACTATCAAAGCTCCTAACATACCTTTATACTTACCTTCACCCTCCTCAAAGCCTACTATCTTTAAATCTAACGTCTCTGTAGGTTTTAATTTTATCCAATTGTTAGAGCGTTTAAATTCATATATCGATTTTGGATTTTTAATGATAATGCCTTCTAAACCTTCACTTAAACAAATAGCGTATTTTCTTTCCATCGCATTAGAATCTTTTGCAACTTCACCCATTTCTATCTTTATATGATCAAAATTAAAATCTTCGCTTCTATTCTCTAACTGTAACTTACGTTCTCCTTGATGGTAAGTACACTGTTTATTTTTGAATTCACTCAAATTCAGATAATCAAATATCACGTATGTTTTATCAATATCTTTAACATTATATTTGCGTTTTGCTTCTGTCATCAACGTATTAAAATCAACTCCGATAACTTCACCATCATAAACACCATCGCCCATCTTTAATAAATCTTTATCGAAACATGAAAAATTCTCAAAAACTTTTCCATTCCTACTATAATATATAACATTGCCATTCTCTACAAAAGCAAGTGTTCTAACTCCATCATATTTAGCCTCTACAATACATGGAAATTTAATCTTATTCACATTCTTGTCAGCAAGTTGACATTCAAAAACTGGTATAAAATTTCCAAAAATCTTATTCACAGTTTTTACAGACATTCCGCATCTCAAATCTTTGTTAAGAATATTCATTAGAAGCTTCTTCTCGTTTCCTATCAAATGCAAATTAATTAATTCATTACGTGCAGCATTACCGGTTATCTTTCTGTCTCTCAATTGACTTAAAACATTTCTTATTTCTAACCAATCAGCAGATCGTCCATCATTAACATCATGAGAATGAAACTTTGCAACACCGAATGTTATATATGGATTTAATGCATAATCCAATACTTCTCTTATATTTACACAATCACTAATTTTTAATAATTCTTCTTTTCCTAAACGTGATGAAACAAAACTGATATCATCAAATAAATCTGCTATCTGTTTAAATATCATTACAAACTCCTTCCAAAATATTCTTCAGTCATACGTATCAAATTGATGCTCTTCGGATCTTTGCCAAGAAGTCTACATAATTTTGCATTGTTTAAAAATGATCTATTTCTCTTCTTCATAAAACCAATAGATTCCAATAATTCCTTAGGTGCATTTAAAGCTAATGATAACACATCCTTCACTTCTTTAGGAGCTTGTTTCAACATAATTGCGATAGTACTTTCTTCATCAATGACTCTATCTAAAGTATACTCGTCTTCCTCGTTAAAAACTTCAAATTCTTTCTTCGCAATACTTTCTGATGCAATTTCTAGAAATCTATTATGAATCGATGTTTTAAATAATGCCATGAAATGAGCAGGCTCTGTAACTTTATTGACGTACTTATCTCTACAATCACAAAATACTATCACCGCCTCATGGAGAATATCATCACGTTCATACCCCATATAATAAAACTTCCACATGTTCCTCTGAATATACTTTTTACTGTATGCTTCTATAGAGCCTTCCCATTGCGGTATGAACATTAATTCTCCTTTTTTATATTTTCACTACTAAGTTCCAATAGCATATTACCTCCAAAACAACTTTGAAATTATATTCCTTCCTACAAATTTATTCCATAATCTTTTCAGTAAAGGAACAATACTATTCTGCTGAAAACATCTTAAAATTGCGATTAAATCTCTATGAAGTCTTGCTATTTTGTAGAACATTTAATTATTAATATTATATTAAGATTTAATACAAATGTACAATAAAATTTTTAAATAACATTATAAAATTTACTTCTTCAATTCACAACCTTCAATATGACAAAAATCATCTATTCTGCAATCGAAACAGGCTGTCAAGTTAGGACACAAATCTTATACTATTAAATAAAATTCATCACCATATTTTTCAAATGCTTGATTCAATATCTTTGTCACCATCCTGTTATTTGGATGACCAATAATTGGACAGTTATTGCAATCTTCATCGCATAATTTCATTTTAAAATTGCCTCCGATTTGCAATTAATTCTACTTCTCGTTTAACATCATTAGCTAATTCCTTACCTATAATAGTACTTAATTTTGACAACCTAACATTCTCAACATCACTCATTCTCTTAATTCCAGCATCGTACAATTTCTTAGCTCTTATGGCGCCTATACCTGGTAACTGGCACAATTCGATAAGTTCTTTACCAATGCCGTATTTTATCCTCAATCCTAATGCTTTGAAAAATCCATCTTGTCCCCATCTCTTAGTGCCATTCATCATCTTCACAGCATTTAATATCCTATCAATATCAAACTGAATTCCTTTAACAAAATATCTCTTATCATTTCCAGTCAACAAATCATATAAATCTGATGCTATTACTGATTGAAATGTATTACCATTAAAACATTTAGTCGTTTTCAAGTGGTGCATATAATTATTCACCCTGTCAACTGCGTCTCTAGGAACATAACCTAATTGAAATGAAGGTGTAGAGCCTAATGCCCATGAAATGACTAGATCACTGTCCCATGCATTTGCAGTATTTATCTTCGAAAAATTTACGTACCAGTGAAAAATATCTGTCGGATGATAATACAATTTCACTGATATGTCACCTAGCCAAGTAGTTTTATAGCGTCCTTCTGGCTCTATCATATTCATCTTTATGAGTCTTGCTAATACATCATCTACTAATTTATCATCTACTTTATTCTGTATTCTGGCAAGACTCCTATCAAACCAATTCTTTAAAGTAACTTTATCGTAAACTCCGCCAACTTTTATCTCTGCAAGTATATGAAAACCAAGAACACCTTCATCTATCAATGTTGAAATAACTTTTCTCGGATTATTAATGATATGTCTCCACTTTCTCTCATCATCACATATCAAATAACAATCACCTTTGGGATCAAGTCCGAAGCGTCCACTCCTCCCGGCCATTTGGAGTATATCCAGCTCGTCAACTTCATTCATTCCACGAGTTACTCCGCATATAATAACATTCCGCCCGGGAATATTTCTTCCCCATGCGAGCGTCGAGCTCGACACTAGAACTCTTATACCATCTTTCCTATCTTCGAAAGACCTCTCGATTTCAAGACGATCTTTCATCTCCAAATCGGCATTGTGAAAGAATGTTTCAATACCTTGAGCCTTCAAGATTCTTTCCAATTGTCTACCTGAGTTTTTATCATGAACAAAGATTAAAAACTTCTCGTCTCTATTAGCTTTAACCAAATTTACAGCTATTGCCATCTTTTCATCTTGTTGTTCTTTGTATCTATTATATGTATTATATTCGATGAAGTGCCAGTCTAGTACTGTTGGGCGCCAAGAAGAGTTTATTATCTCTGTTTTCTTACCATTTAATTTTGTTAGCCAAATTCTAAAATCTTCTACATTAGGCATAGTAGCTGATAAGAATAGTATTCTCGCTTGAGGACATATTTTAGTAAATCTCATAATACCTACTTCCACAGCATGACCGCGTGTTGTACTCAGGATATGACTTTCGTCCAGTATTATTAACCCAACTTCATGCATCCAATCCGATTTTTCATCTTTTGTATTCCTACTCCGCGAATCAAGCATTTCGGCGGTCATCACGATAATATCTGAACTGTTTAATTCTTTTATTTTATCTTTTGAAAGAGTATCATAATCACCTGTCATAATACAGATTTTATATTCAGAAAATGTTTTCTGCCAAGCTTCATACTTTTCTTGTGTCAAACTTTTAAGAGGACTTACATACAAAATCTTCTTTCCTTCTTTCTTTAAAGTATAACCCATAAAAAGCTCTGCTGCTATTGTTTTACCACTAGAGGTGGTAGTTCCAAGAACAAGATTTACGTCCTGCTCTTGGAACTTGTTTTGGAGGATAGTTGACTGTACTCTGTTGAAATATTCAAAAGGATAAGATGGATAAGTATATTCTTTCGTACTTATTAATTCATTTTCTTCTACTAAATTAGTAATAAAATTTGGTTGAAGATCATCAGGATTCAAACCTGAAAAACGACGGTCCTCTGGAGCTTCTGATGCTAATCCATCCGTCTTTGCCTTTCGACTTTCAGCGTCTATCTCTAAACATCTTGTCTTTCCGCCATAATCCTCAACCAAAGGATATGTTCTTCTTAATTCGCCATTACCACCACATTTAGGAAATGCAGAACATCCCATAAATGACGATCCTGTTTTTCCATTCTTACGTTCTATGCAATGTGCTCCACATTTCTTGCATTTAACTACTTGATGGCCTAAATACATTAATTCTGCTAAACGCTCATTTAATCTCTGCCAAATTGTAGTAGCACCTTCAGTTCTATTAACTCTCTTAGTAGAACCGATAAGAGACATTGATATCTTATCAAATAAAACGCATCTTATCGCATCTTCTCCTATCCCTCTACTTTCTCCGCCATCAAGAGAAGTGTAAATATGCAATTCAAAATTATTGGCAAAATCTATTTGCCTAATTACCAGTTCTCTGCCTCTTACAGGTAACAAATACTCTGGACTTTTAAGAACCTCTTCAACCCAAGTCTTGAATTGTTCTTCGGTTATTGTGGTAAATTTCATTTTTATACAAATTTCAAATTATCATATTGTTCTTTTGTTATATATTTTTCTTCACCGCCAATAATAATTCTTTTAAGTACATCTTGTTTCTTTTCTAAAACTATCTTATTGCCATAAATTATATTGCCATGGATTTCTTGTGCTTCAATATCTTTAGCCCCTTCTGTAGAAAATATACCTGCAGATATAGTACATTTTACATTAGAAATAATTTGAATTTTTGCTTTTATAAAAGAATACAAAGAAACTATTCCAGAACCAGCTTCGATTCCAGAACCAGCTTCGATTCCAGAACCAGCTTCGATTCCAGAACCAGCTTTAGCAAAAATATATCCTTTTACTGATAATTTTACAAACTTAACATAACCCAAATTAAAATCTATTTCAAGATTTCCTCCAAATTCTACTAAATCTTCAGCACCACAATATTCATTATTTTCATTAAAATCTTTCTTAGTTAATAACAAAGTTCTCATTTAATTTCTCCTTTTAAAATAATTATTTCAATCCAAATCTTGCTTCGACAAATTCCTCAGGTGGAAAATGATAAGTATCAAGATATTGTTTTATACCATTTGCTAATTCATTATATTCAATGCCATGATCAATACCATGTATTTTTCCGCAATTCCAACCTTTCTTTCCCCATTCTCCATCTGCAAGACCTGCACTAAACTTATGTCCATCTATTTGACCTTCCGTCCAATATCCTATGTCACCTTGATAATGATATATTGGACCTTTCAACTTGATATTATATTCTTTTTGTTTCTTAATTCTGTTCATTTATCCAGCCCATTAATTCATTATTTATATCTATTAATTCCTTATCTATGCGTGACATTTCATCAATTAATAATACTTTTTTGGTATTTAAAGTAGATATCTTTGAACGTAAAGATTCTATCTTGGCTTTTTTCTTATTTTCATCTGATACTATATGATAGCAACTCCAACCATCAGATCTAGTTCCTGGTATAAAAACTATCATAGCTTTATTACCAAACTTACGTTCTTCTTTTGCTCTCAACTTTACTTCTTCTTTATTAAAAGAATAAACGCCTGTAAATGTATAACCTGCATCTTCTGCTTGTCTTTTATTCATAATACCTCCATTTAAGATTTATATAAATATTATATTAAATCTTAATATGAATGTACAATAAATTTTTTTAATAACTGTATTAATTTTGATTATAATAATGATAGGACTTGTTCTTTATTCATAATGCCTGGATCTTTCACGTCTAAGAACTTAAATGATACATTATCAATAAAACATAATTCTCTCTCCATCCTCAAAATCTCAGTACTGGCATCTTTATCCAACAATAAGATTATTTTTTCAAACCTATGACTTAACTCTTTTAATAGATATTTTTGTTCGTCTCGTATCGTTTTTGTAAACAAACATGTAGCTTCATAATTTGATGATAAAAAATAATTAAGTTTTATACAATCAAATAAGCCTTCAGTTATAAACAAACCAATTTTACGGGATGTCTTCATCAATTCATCATAATTATAAAGACAGAACTTTGAATGTCTTACTGATTTCTCAATGCTCAAATCCATATACAGTAAAGCTGCATTATTATATAATGATCTCCCTACCCATGTTACTAATTTTTTCTCATAATAAATTGGGAATATTATTCTATTCTTCCAATATCCAACATTGCAGCATTTGATGCCATAATATTCTATAAGTGACATCACGTCTGAAGATGCAAAACCCCTCTTTATAAAATAATCAAAAAATCTCTTCTTAGTTCCAGTCTTTTTTATCTCTGCAAATTCTTTCGGTATTACTAATCTATCGACACCACCTAATACTTTTTCAACTTCATCATCCCTTCTAAATTTTTCATTTACCTGACTTAATAAACTATTACTGCCTAATGGAACTACATCTGTCTTCCAAAGTCTACATGCTTCTTGATATGAAACATCTATTAATACTTGAATTAATTTAGCAAAATCTCTACCATTATGAGATGAATCCCTCCAGCATCCATATATCCCATTTTCAAGCTTTATTCCCATGTGTTGAGAATTGTCCAAACTACCACAAAATGGGCACTGAATATTTACATTGCCTTTCCTGACATTCTTTCCTTTGGTAATGTAATAGATGTTATTAGAATCGAGGAAATCTATTATCTTGTCTTTCATATACTATTCATCATCTTTTTTAAAATCGCCATCAGCATCATAATGAATTGGTGGATAACCATGCTTATAAATATTCAAATGACGAAGAGGCCTATTTATTGCGAAACATATTACTTTTACCGCAGCTAAAGATATTGTTATAATTATGAAGAATGATAACCAAGGGCTCTCGATCATAAATTCAAAGATATTTGTCATTTCAAATTTCTCCTATTTAAATAAGGTCTATTATCGTTATTTATAAATAATGGACATTCTTTTGCATGGTCCCACTTCCTAGGAATTAATGAATAATTATAAATCTTCCAACTGCCGTCTGAATTACTATTCTTATTCAAATTTTCAAAACATTTTGCTTTCATATAATTGACACTTTCTGTTTCATTACCTTCATATTAAGACAATTACCACAATTTATTTTATCACCCAACTTATCCAGAAAATCCATTATATAACTCTCCTTATTTTATTTAATTCCTAAGTGAATTAACCAAATTACAAAACTTATCACGCACCACAAACCTGATAAATTAAACCCATAAATACAAAACCAAGCTATTAATAATGTCATCCTATTCTCCTTTATTTAATCAATTTTAAAAATAATTCATCTTTTTATTATTATTCTTTGCTCATAAAATCTGCCTTTTAAGTTAATATCTTTAGTTCTTTTAGCTTCTCTTCCATATTTATATCAAAACTATAAGTGTCATAACCTTTACCCCAACCACCTTTTGGAAACCATACAATAATCAAACCACTATTTACTATTAATGACTCTTCATCTAAAGTTTCTGGTGTTATAAGTATTTGTTTTTGAACCTTCATTATTTCTCCTAAATAAATTTGAACATTCTATTGCGTTATATTCATCCTTTCTATTTATACTCAGAAATGTCAATAAAAAGCATCTATTTTAACTATAGAACACATTTATTTTTGAAAGATGATATTTCTATCATAACTTTATCTTTCCTTCAATAATGGCATCAAAAATTGATTTTCCTTCAGCAATAGATTGTAAAATAGCTTCATCTTTTGAGTCTTTCATAATAATGTCGTAAATGAATGCGATCTTATGTTGCTGTCTTGCTCCGGTAAATCTTTTTTCTGCCTGCTTACGAGTTATTGGATCTATAGGTGATTCAAAGAATATTCCATACTTGGCAACTTGCAAATTAAGTGATGTTCCGCCACTCTGACTATTTGCAAGAAAAACTCTATGGTGTCTACTATTAGTGAATAGCTTCTGTGCATTTTCGCGATCAGAGTCTTTTGTTCCTCCATAAAGACGTACATACATTATTTTTAACTTATTAAGAAGTTCTTCAATTTTATTACCTGTTTCAATAAAGTCGCAAAATATAATAACTTTATCCTCATCTTTGATAGAAAGCAATAATTCTTCAAGTGCATCTATCTTAGGATTAGGATCGAAATCTAGGGATATTCTTTCTTTTTCATTTTTAAAATACAAAAATCCAGAAGATAATTGTCTCAACTTCATAAAACCATTCTCTAACGTTTTAAAACCACCTTTCAGTTCCTCTCTCAATCCATTCAAAGCACGATTATAATATGCCTGAATTTCTTGAGTGAATTCAACTTCAATATTTTTTCTAACAACTGGTGGAACATCTGATAATTCATCTTCAGAATAACGTATTGATCTGTGAGCTATCATTTCATGGAGTAATTTCTCTTTTTTAGAATTGAATTTGTGTTCTATTCCGCCGAAATAACCGAAACTAGAAGTAAAAAATGCTTGTCTATATAATCCTATAGTTTCTCCTAATGTTTCACCGCGATCCATAAGATAAAACTGCGGCCACAAGTCTTGAGGATCTTTCCCCATAGGTGTTCCGGTAAGACCATATCTAAACCTGCTATTCTTCGAAATTGCTTTACATAATTTCCAAGTTAAACTTTGCTGGTTTTTAATACCTTTCAAATGCGTCTCGTCCATAACAATTCCAGAAAATAACTTACTAAAATCCTTTATCTTTTGTTCTATAGGCAACATAGCACCTTTATCTTTTTTATTAGTTCCTTGTTCGCAAAGAAGCCACTGCAATCCATCATAATTCATCACATATAAATCTACATCTTGACTTAAAGCATATTCTCTATCTGCAACAGATCCAACTACTTTAATTGCATCAAAATCTGAATGAATATTTATCTCGTTAATCCATCCAGTTACTGAAACAGTACTCGGCACAAGAATCAAATACTTCTCATTTCGTTTCTTCCTCAACTTTATAAGATCTAATGAAAGTTTTGTCTTTCCGAAACCCATATCTAAATGCCAATTAAAATATGGATTATACATTCCTATCAAAAAACAGGCCATTTGATGTTTGTATGGTGAAGTTTTAAATTTGAAATCTGGAGCAAGTTTTACTATTTCATCAAAAACCTGACGTCGTTTCAGATCCTTCATCCAATACCAATTATCAAGAGGTCTCTTTAAGAAATCATTTACTGCTTTTTTTGAGATCATCCATAAATACCTATAGATCCTAAACTATCATCTTCTTTGAAATAAAAAGTCGAAAAACGGTCAATATCAGCATGTTCAATTTCTAAACTATCAGAATTTTCAATAAAATTAATCTTATTCCTGTTAAACATATCTATTAATATCTCTTTATCAGTCATTTTATTATCCTTTTTTCATAAAATCTATTATTGCTGTTGGGATATACGATTTAGGAAACCTTTTATCGAGATAATCTTTTAAAATACTTTCTCCCTGTTGATAATATTTAAAAAATATTTTAACATCATAACTTAAAAGTAACGGCACAAATTCAACTCTTCCAATACATTCTTTCCAATCATCAGGAACAAATTGTTTTATGTGATGTTCTATGTCAATTGCTATCTCTGTATATCTCATATTTTACCTCATTTTTTAAAT
>ERZ1292625.1105-Hain-H41-01um-R1-1105-length-35154-cov-8_pt1 | contig 35154 bp, 49 predicted proteins | sample MGYA00564400_ERZ1292625 | MGnify/ENA primary metagenome ERZ1292625 (study PRJEB36523, sample SAMEA6512639) | groundwater metagenome | collected 2019-01-08 | study: AquaDiva: Metagenomics assemblies of 32 groundwater samples
CTCCATACCCGCAACTGTAATCGCCAGCCGGTGGCGATGTCAAGCCCTATTTGGCCTCCACCGTGTATATTTTGAACAAAAAGCGAAACCTATCATTTTTCGGTAGTGTCTCAGGGTCGGGTTGTCCCGCAGTTCGTTTCTGGCTGGTTGAACGTGCCCAAGGCATTCAGTAATGTAAGCCCATGCGGGATCTTGGCGAAATCGAACAACGAATCCTCTTGGAATTGATTAAGCATGCCCCTGAAGATTGGATTCCCAGGGAAGAGCTTAGCCGCGATGTGGCGCTCGACGGAAACGCCCCAGACAAGCACAAGTTCACGCACTACATGGAAGAGCTTTTGAAACTAAGCCTTATCGAGATCATCCGGATAGAAAACGACGATGGCCACGGACATCACCTTATAGTTTGTCTGAGTCGCGAAGGGCGCAAGTACGTCATCGAAAACAAGCTAATCTAGCGGCTTGGATAATGGTATCCTTACCGCTAAGCATGCCACGAACACCCAAGGGCCACAAGCGTCCAGCCGACGTGATCAGCAACGCGGTCCGCGTCATAAAGATCGCCACGGGCGAGATCGATGAATCCCCGCTGACGGATGACGGAAAGGACAAGGCCGCCGTGGCGCTCGGCCGAAAAGGCGGAGCGGCCCGCGCGGAAAGCCTGTCGGCTAGAAAGCGCAAGACAATCGCTAAGAAAGCCGCCGCCGCCAGATGGACGCGATAGGTTACTTCCAATCGTCTGGGTTATCGAATAGACCCCGGCTTGTCAGGATACGGCGGTGCGACCGCATCTAGTTGCTTTTTGAATACATCGTAATCTGTGTGGATCTTCATCAGGCCGACAACGGTCCCCAAATGGACGAGTAGTTCCGGGTAGCCCAGATCCTCGCTTGTCCATTGGTGCAGCCTATTGCTAAGCCGTCCTCGCTCAATTCGTCGCTGTTCGAGCTTCTTGAGAAGACCTGGCGCGATCCGGCGATAGACCAAATCCCTCGTCAGATGTCCAAAGTACGACGGCAGCTTCATGTCAGGGCGAAGCTCGACGTGACGTAGGCGACACAGATGCTTGAAGTAATCGGACGGGAATGTGCGGACCCATCTCCGAAGGCTTTCCGAGAGGTATTTCTTGAGATATTCTTCCAGGTCTCGACGCGGCCGATCGTACTGGAACCCTGTAGCCTCATCGACTAATGCCACGATCCCGACGCGTGCGAAACCGCGCACCAAAATCTCGCATTTCTCTGCAATATGCTCCTGTTGTTTCTGTAAAAGCTCTTCCTTTCTCGCGGCCAAGACCGCCTCGCAGATGTCAGCGAGGATGATTGCTTCATAACCGTACGCCAAAGCGCCATCAGGCGTTGTGAACCTGATTGGGTTACTGGTCACATCGCGTAAACGCTCAGAAACAAACTGTTTAAGGCGATCGCCGGCCACGAATTTAGCCAGTCGGTCACCGCCGGTGCCGCCACTACTGCCGCGCGCCATTCCAAGAGCACTCACCATGCCGCGCTGATGTAGAACGCGGCGTCCATCCTCCAAGACGAAGCAGGGAATGGCGTTGTCGCCGAGCCGCAACGGATGATCTTCTGCGCTGCGGTGAGATCCGAATCGATCCGGACATCGCCAGGTACCACGATGCAAGCGGGACTGACGGATCGCGTGTGGGACATGAGCGAAATCGTGGCGCTCATCGAAGAAGCCGAGATGTTAGTCCCGGCCGCTCAGGGCAACTGAGACACTACCCGCTCAGGGCAACTGAGACACTACCCATTTTTCGTAGCCCAATCCAGCTAGTGTATACTACACACATGGCTCCGTCAGCCATCGGCCCTACGCTGCGTCGCCGCCGACTCGCGACTACGCTCAGCCTCCGCACCGTCGCTCGGCGCATTGGCGTCTCTGCCGGCTATCTCTCCCAGGTCGAACGCGGCCTCGGGTCGCCCCCGACGGCGGCACGCGTCCGTGCTATCGCCCGCGTGCTCGCGACCGCAGCGAGGCGGGGCGCATGATCGGGCAGAACGTCCTCGTGACGGGCGGTACTGGCTCCTTTGGCGTCGCGCTGATCGGCGCGCTCCTGGCGCGTCCGGATGGTCCCGCGCAAATCGTGAGCGTGAGCCGCAATGCCGCCAAGCGGTACGAGCTCGAACAGCGCTATCCAGATCCGCGTCTAATCGTGGTACCTGGCGATGTCCGGATCGATTCGGATCTCACCGCAGCGGTCAATGGTCGCATGATCGACATCATCATCCACGCGGCCGCCGAAAAGCATGTGCCCACCGGCGAGCATCATCGGGAGTATGTCTGGTCGACGAATGTTGACGGCGCCGCGCATGTGATCGCGCTCGCGCGCCGCTGTGGTGCCCAGCGCGTCGTGGCGCTCTCCACCGACAAAGCGTGCGATCCAATCAACGCCTACGGCGAAAGCAAGCGCGAGGCCGAGCGCTTATTCCTCGCGGCCGATGATGATCCGTATGACCGCTGTCGCTATACCATTGTCCGCTATGGCAACGTGTGCGGGTCGAGTGGCAGCGTGATGCCGCTCTTTGTGCGCCAGCGCGCGGCGGGGGTGCTCACCGTGACCGATCGGCGGATGTCACGCTATTTCATGTCGCTCTCCGACGACAGCGACATTGGCGTCTATCAGGAGCCACGCGGCGTCCGTGTCTGGTCGGCCGTGGGCTTCGTCGCCTGGGCGCTGGCGCACATGAATGGCGGCGAAATCTTTGTGCCGCGTCTGCCGAGCGCGACGATTCTCGATCTCGCCGAATCAATGGCGCAGGGGGCGACCGTGATCGAAACGGGCATCCGGCCCGGCGAAAAACTTCATGAGGATCTCATCTCGGCGTCCGAGGCTGAGCGCTGCTACGACACAGGCGCGGAAGTCTACGCGATTCTGTCTGCCGATCGCCAGCCGCGTCCTGGCTGGGTGCGCGTGCCGCATGGGTGGCGATACCACAGCGGGCAGTATCCGCAACCGATCCGCTACGAGGTCCACGCATGAAGATCGCGATTATCGGCGCTGGGTCCATCGGTCGCCGACACGCGCGCAATGCCGTGGCGCTCGGGTGCGACGTCGTGGCTTACGATACGCAGCCGCTGCCGCTCTTCGGCATGCCGGCTGGCGCGACCGCGACGGTCACATGGCCAGACGATGCCGATGCTTACGTGATTGCCACTCCGGCGAGTGATCACGCGGCCTCACTCGCGCGCGTCGGCACGCGGCCGGCCCTCGTCGAGAAGCCGCTCTTCGGGGCGTCGCCTCCGGCGTGCTTTGTGTTCGATCATCCGTTGGTCATGGTCGGCTACAATCTGCGCTTCCATCCGCACGTCGGCCGCGCGGCGGTCGGCCCTTATGCTACGGCACAGTTCTGGTGCCATGTGGATGTCTCGACCTGGCCGGGATCGTCCTACGGCGACACGCTCAGCGAGTGCAGCCACGAGATCGATCTGGCGCTCTGGATGCTCGGGCCGGGGCAGGTGACCGATGCGACCTACGACGGCGCGACATGGGAGATCCGATTACGCCATGACAGCGGGTCCACGTCGTCGATCTCACTCGGGAATCATCCACAAACGCATCATCGCGGCGGGTGCCTGACGGGCGGCGCGCATCGGCACTGGTGGACGATTCCGCCGACCGTTGACCAGACCTACGTCGAGGAGATGGCGTGCTTGCTGAGGTCGATTCGGTCGGGGCGTATTCTGGCACCGGCCTGCACGCTCGCGGATGGGTTGCGCGTGTTAGCGGTGATCGCAGAGGCGCGGCGAAGCGCGCAACAGGATCACGGATGACCACGATTGCCTTGATTCAAGCGCGGTTGGGATCGGTGCGCTTCCCAGAGAAGTGCTTGGCGGATCTCATGGGGCGGCCCTTGATCACGCATGTGATCGAGCGGGTCTGCGCGGTGCGGAACCTCGCCAATGTCGTGTTGGTTGTGCCGGCGACGGATGCAGAGTATTTCGCGACTGTGACCGACGGCCCGATCTATTGCGATCCGATGGTGGACGAGGCCGATGTTCTCGGGCGCTTCCGGTCGGCCGCGATCCGGTATCCCGCTGATCACTACCTCCGCGTGACGGGCGATTGTCCGTTGTTCGCGCCCGACGTGGCCGAGTTGGTCATGCGCCGGCATCACGAAGAGACCGCGGACTACACCTGGAATGACACGCTCACGACCGGCTGGCCCGATGGTACGGATGTCGAGATGTTCACGGTCGCGCTGCTGGCGCGGACGCATCTGGATCGTGAACTCACGCGGGCGGACTGCGAGCACGTCACGCCAGCGATGCGGCGGCAATCGGGCGTCCGCGTCGTCACGGTGCCCGCGCCGATGCGATGGGACCAGAAGTGGAGTGTCGACGATAGCCGAGACTTTCAGGTGGTCAAGGAAATCTTTAATCACCTGAAGCATGGCGAGCTCAATTTCGCCAGCACATTGGCGGCATCGGGAGTCGCACAAAGGAGTTAATTGGTTATGGGCCGTCCAATGTCAGAGGCTACCCGGATCGCCATCGGCAACTCAAACCGAGTAATCGGTCGACTAAGAGCTAATCAATTGTTTTGGTCAAACGTCCAGCGTGGAGATGACGCGGCGTGTTGGTTATGGACTGGTCGCATAGATCCGGCCGGCTATGGCAAGTTCAGTTCTTGGCGAGCGCATAGGCTGATGTATGAAAGGCATGCGGGACAGATTCCAGACGGACTCGTGGTGTGCCATCGTTGCGATAATCCAAGTTGCGTCAACCCGGCACATTTATTCGTTGGGACTCAGGGCGACAACATGCGCGACGCTTCCGCTAAGGGTCGTTTACGGACTGGAGCGTCTCACCCAATGCGGCACCCAGAGGTCGTGCGAAAGGTAGCAGATGCCCAACGCGGAGTGGCATGCCCGAGTCGAGCCAAGTTTGGACCGAAACATTCTCCCGAATCTCGTCTCAAGATGCGGCTTGCAAAACTGGGCCGTCCTGCCGTATGGGCCGTAAATCGAAAGCTAGCGTCGGCATGAGAAGCTACCTTCAGTCAGCGGCCTGGCATGCGCGCGCGGCGACGGTGATTCCCGGCGGCGCGCATACCGCGAGCAAAGCCCCTGGTCGCGTGGGTCCGCTTGGTGCCTATCCGCTCTATCTCGCGGATGCCTGCGGCGTCCATGTCACGGATGTCGACGGGCAGGGCTATCTGGACTGGTACTGCGGGAATTGCGCCGTGGTGCTTGGCCATCAGCCCGCGTCGGCCATCGCCCCGTTGCCGTCGTTGCCGTCGACGCTAGAAGTAATCGTCGCCGAGCAGCTCGTCGAGATCATTCCGTGCGCCGAACAGATCCGAGTCACGAAGACCGGGTCGGAAGCGTGCGCGGCCGCTGTCCGCATTGCGCGCATGGCGACCGGCCGGCCGAAGATTGCGATTATCCCGTCTGGTTATCACGGATGGCATAGCTGGTGCCAAGCCGTCAAGCCGGAGCATCCGGGCATTCCCGCGCATTACGGGGCGGGCGTGGTGGCCTTCGAGCGGTCGCTGCACTCGATAATGGGTGTGCTCCACGATGACGTGGCGGCTGTGATGATTGAGCCGACCGCGTATCGGCACGCCGATCCGGATGGCTTTCTGGCGTCGGTGGTGGCGCTTTGCCACGCCCGCGGCGCGCTGTGCATTTTCGACGAGATGATTACGGGCGGGCGCTGGGCGCTCGCCGGCGGTCAAGAGTATTTTGCCGTCGTGCCGGATCTGGCATGCTATGGCAAGGCGTTGGCGAATGGTGCGCCGTTCGCGTTCGTGTGCGGTCGGGAGAAACTTATGCGTCATGCGTGGGCGGTGTCGGGCACGTATGGCGGCGAGCAGATCGGGATGGCGTCCTGTCTCGCTGTTCTCGCCGCGCATCGGTCGCAGGATGTCATCGGGCGGATCTGGTCAGCTGGGCAGCGACTTATGGGCGGACTCAGCCAGCTCGCAAAGATGAACTGTGCGCCGGTGACAATCATCGGCTATCCGTGCCGGCCGATCATGGAGTGGGTGTGCGATGATGCGAACGCGGTCGTCTCGCTCTGGCAGCAAACCCTTGCGGACGGGGGCATCCTCTGCCATCCGAGCGGATGGAATCCGAGCGCCGCGCATTCGGACGCCGATGTTGATCGCACGCTGACGGTTTGCGGGGAGGCGTTCGCGATGGTGATGGACGCGATTCGACGCGGCGACGTGCGCGAGTCGCTCCGCGGGACACCGATCACGTCGGCCTTCGTGGTGCGTTGTGTATGAGCGCCTTTCTGTCCGATGCCATCGTGTCGCTTCGGCCGATTCAACGCGCGGACCTGCCGCAACTGGCCGCCTGGAGGAACGATCCCGAGATTCGCCAACGCACGCGCGAATGGCGGCCACTGACCGATGCCGATCAGGAGGCGTGGTATCAAGCCATCAGCGGCCGAGCGCGCCGAGATTATATGTTTATGGTCACGGTCGGCCGTCGGTCGGTCGGCGTTGTCGGACTGTGCGGGCATGACACCATCGACGCAACGGCAGAAATCTCTTTCTATCTTGGCCGTCCTGGCAGTCGCCGGAAAGGCTACACGACGCGAGCTTTGCGGTTGCTGATCGTCTGGGGCTGGCACTCGATGCGCCTTGAACGTATTCTAGCCGAAGCCTACGATTTCAACGCGCCAAGTCATGTGGTGCTGCGGTCGCTCGGCTTCGTCGAAGAAGGCCGACTCCGCTCGCACGTCTGGAAGAATGGCCAGCGCTGTGATTCGCTAATGTTCGGCCTACTGCGCAAGGAATGGCATGGTTGAAATCTGGGCTGAACCGGGCGGCTGCGCCGAAGGTCGGCATGACCTGATGATCCGCTTGATTGACGCGGCAGCCGACGCCTGGGCGACGACATTCAAGGCGCAGTGGGTGAGCGATCCGGCGCAATTGTGCGCGCACCGGCAGGCGCCGGAGTACCTGGCCGATTACACGAAGCTCGCCTACCCGTTAGCGTGGCATGCCGAATTTCGCGCGCATGCGAGACAGCGCGGCCTCGGCTACGCCTGTTCGATTTATCTGCCGCATGACGCGGCGACCATTGCGCCATTCGTCGATGCGATCAAAGTGTCGAGCTTTGAGGCACCATTGCGCGACGTGCTGGATGCAGCGGTCGCGACGAGACTGGCCGTGGTTGCTAGTTTGGGGATGGGCGGACATGCGGGCGACGGCTATCCACAGGTTCGCTGGCTCGCCTGCACGTCCGCCTACCCTGCCCCACTCGATGATCTCGGCCTCCGGCGTATCGGGTGCGAGGGCTATCATGGCTACTCCGACCATTCGCACGATGTCCGCGTCGGCGCATGGGCCGTCTGTGCGGGGGCCACGCTCATCGAGGCGCATCTGCGTTTGGACGACACCGATCCCGCCAATAAGGACTACGCGACCGCATTCACGCCGGCGGAGTTCGCGGCCTACGTCCAGCAGATTCGAGAGGCCGAGCGTGCGCTCGGTGATGGGCAGCAGCGTCTCATGCCGTCCGAGGCGCCCATGCTGCGCTATCGCGTGGGCGGAGCCATGACGCTGAAAAGAGAGGAATGCATGTTGACGATGTCGGTGCCAACCGACTGCTGGGTGGTAGATGAACTGGTATCGAAGGAGTATCTCGACGAGCTCATTCGGAGAATGCGGGCGGCTGGGAAGCCTAACGATAGCATCATCGGGTATCGAGTCGCGAATGAGCTGTACCCGAAGACCGAGTGGTTGGCTGATTGCGAGAAACGGTCAGTTCGCGTAGGTGGATCGTGAAGACAATAATTCTGCGGCGTCCGTCTATGTTCGCGCCAGCGAATCAATGCCGTGCTATCGAGCCGAATCAATCCGACTGGTGGGCGTCGGCCGACTGGCGCGAATACGAGCGCCTCTATGGTGTCACACTGTCACGGGTGGACACGCTCGCCTCGGCCACCTGGCAGACCCGCGTGGTCGATCTGACCGTGAGCGACACGGACCTGTGGCGCGGCCTGCGGCGATCCGCAAAGGCACTCATTCACAAGGCCGAGCGGACGTGCGCGATCACTGTCCGGCCTGCGCACGATATGACCGCATTTCGCCTGATGCATCTGGCATTGGCCGGCCGTGCGACACGGCCTATCGAATCGTGGGATCTGATGGCGGAGTGGGTGACAGAGGGCAAGCTCGTTCTCGTCGGCGCCGCACAGAACGGCGTCGATCTCGCCTTCGCGGCGGCTTACGTGGTCGGTGACTGGAGTTATTACGGCCATGCGGCAGCGACCACGCCAAGCGTCGGCCATGCGCTCGTCTGGAGGCTGATGACCGAGGCCAAGAGGCGAGGGGCAACGGTCTTCGAGGTTGGGTGGCAGGGGCAGGACAGCAGCGCCAAGGGACAAGGCATCGAGCAATTTCGCCGGGCGTTCGGCGGTGTGGACGTCCCGGCTGCGTCTCAGGGCATCAGATCGGCTATCATGGCGACAACGTGAGCCGCAAGCAGCCTCCACCGTGGCGCAATCGCATCGTGGGCCACGGCGAGATCGCAAGGGGCGGTGTGATTCCGACCCGGACGCTCCACCCAAATCGGCCAAACCATGTTCCACGTGGAACAACGTGCCTAGGCGAGCGGTAAACATCTGATAGATAAACATTTACCATGCCACGGAAGCGAAAGGGACTAGAAGCCGTCACGCTCGCCAGACGTCCACAAGCGCTCCAACTACGGATCGCCGGCGCGACCTACCGCCAGATTGCCGCGCAACTGAAGTGCAACCTCGCGCTGGCCTACAAGGCCGTCCAGGGCGCGCTGGGCGAACTCGACGACGTCACCAAGGGTCTAGCCGAGCGCCACCGGGATCTCGAACTGCAGCGACTGGAGCGCGCTACGCTGGCTCTCTGGCCGTCGGTGCAGCAGGGCGACAAGGACGCCATCCGCACCTACGTCCGGCTGGCCGAGCGCAAGGCGAAACTCCTCGGGCTCGATGCACCGACCGAAGTGTCGGGGCCGGCCGGCGCGCCGCTGACCTTCACGCTGACGCTTGACCGTCCGGGCGGAATGCGCGAAAACCCTAGCAAAAATGCGGATGACTAACGGTGCCCATTCCGTCCGTATCGTTTTCGTCGGGTGGCCCAACCAGAAGCAGCCCGCGCCTGTATTTCTGCCGCATGCTCTTGTGCGTGACACCACTGGCAGAGGCGTTCGAGATTGTCGATGGAATTGTTCATAAAGTTGCGATCTCGATGATGGACTTGGCTGCGTCTTGTCTCACCGCATCGCTGGCATGGCCGTGGTTTAACCAGCCTAGCAGCGGTCTGGCCTGCGCCGCTTCTGGATTTTGCATTCCGAAGAGGGTCGAGGCGTTGGGCCCAGCCCTGACACGTTCGACTGCAATAGGTGAGTTTCGAGAATCTGTAACGCATGATGGCCCTTCGCTTAGCGTTATGGTCGTCTTGATACTTAGGGCCAAACAATTCCTTACACATGGGACATGTTTTCATAGCGTGCTGAATAGTCACTTTAGCACCATTATATTGCATTTTACATACCGAGTGGATACGGCTTCTATCTACGTGCGTGCATCGGACGGAGACCCCGACGCATGACCGCCGTAGCGTATCGGCGGCCGTGGCTCTACCCGAAGCAGGAGGCCGCCATCTTCGGGCCGGAGCGGTTTGGCGTCGTCGAAGCCTCCACAAAAGTCGGCAAGTCGGCGGCGTGCATGATCTGGTTAGCCGAACAGGCGATGGCCGGGACGGTGGGACAATCCTACTGGTGGGTCGCGCCCACCTACGCTCAGGCAAAGGTGATGTTCCGCCGGCTGAAGCGCGCGCTCCCGCATACGCTCTACGCGGCGAATGAGTCAGAACTGACCATCACGCTCGGGAACGGCGCGGTGATCGCCTTCCGCACGGGCGAGAAACCTGATGCGCTCTTCGGTGAGGATGTCTACGCGGCCGTGATGGACGAGGCCACACGCCAGCGTGAGGAAGCGTGGCACGCGGTGCGCTCGACTCTGACGGCCACTCAGGGGCCGATCCGCATCATCGGCAACGTGAAAGGAAGAAAAAACTTTGCGTACGACTTGGCGCGCAAAGCCGAAGCCGGAGAGCCGGGCTGGCACTACGCCAAGATGACCGCGCATGACGCCGTGGACGCGGGCATTCTCGACGCGGCCGAAGTCGCCGACGCCAAGCGCCAACTGCCCGAGGCTGTCTTCCGCGAGCTCTACCTCGCCGAGCCGTCCGACGATGGCGGGAACCCCTTCGGCCTGGCCGCGATCCGTGCGTGCATCGGCCCGATGAGTGAGTGCCTGCCCGCGGCGTGGGGATGGGACCTCGCGAAGAGCGTGGATTTTACGTGCGGCGTCGCGCTCGATGCCTCCGGCTACGTCTGCCGCGTCGAGCGGTATCAACGGTCCTGGGAGGATACGATTCGGGATATCGGGATGCGCGTGCAGGCACCGGCCCTCATCGACTCCACGGGCGTCGGCGACCCGATCCTGGAACAACTTCAACGCAAGGTGCCGGGCCGGTTCCACGGCTTCAAATTCTCGTCATCGAGCAAGCAGCAACTCATGGAAGGCTTGGCCGTGGCGATCCAGCAAGGAAGCGTGCGCTACCCGGCCGGCGTGATCGTCTCGGAGCTTGAAGCCTACGAATACGTCTACACTCGGGGGGGCGTGACCTACAGCTGCCCTTCCGGCCAGCATGACGACGCGGTGTGCGCCTTAGCGCTGGCCGTTGCGCAATATGCCCAGGTGACGCGGCGGTCAGGGATGCGACTGGTCGGGGCTGCTGATGTCGATCCGGTGACGCAATTGGTCGCGTCTGAGCAGTTGGTGCGTGACGCGGTCTTGACGGGGGGTGTATATTGGCCGGGATGACTCTGCGCGAGCGCTTGGGGCTGGTCACCACGTCAGTCAAGGCGGCGGTCGGCCTCTATGACGAAGCGAGCCTCCGCGCCACGCATGGCCTACTGCAAGGGCTGCTGCCATCCTCACGTGGGGAGCCTCCGGTGCGAGGCACCCGTGACCGTCTCGCGGCCTACCGCGATATGCCCTGGCTCCGCGCCTGTGCGGAACGAGTCGCCAATTCAGTGGCGTCGACCGAGTGGCAATTGTTCGTGCGGCGCCAGGACGGGCAGCCCGTCAAGTATCGGCCGATGCAACGCGCCGCCTTCACCGAGCGGGCGCGCCTTAAGCAACATCTGACCGGCCTCGGTGAACTCGAACAGGTCGAGCGCCATATCCTCCTTGATGATGTGCTCGACCGAGGCAATAGCTACCTCACCGGCCACGCGATGCGGAAGGTCACGCAGTTGCATCTCGATCTCGCCGGTGAAGCGTTCTGGCTCAAGGAACGCGACGGACTCGACACCATCGTCGGCGTGTGGCCGATTCCCGCGCATTGGATTCTGGCGACCCCGACGCCGGATGCCCAAATGTTTCGGGTCAGTTTTCGCGGCTGGCAGCAGGATATCCCAGAGAAAGAAATGCTCTGGATGGCGAATCCCGATCCCGAAAATCCCTACGGGCGCGGGACGGGCTTAACAGGCGCGCTTGCGGATGATCTGGAGATCGATCAGTATGCACGGCTGATGGTGAAGCAAACGATGTTTAATTCGGCGCGGCCGGATTTCATTGTCTTCCCGAAGGGCACCACGTCCGAGCCGGGTTCGTGGTCGGACGTCGAAACACGGCGCGCCGAAGCGGCGTGGAGCGCGCAGCATCAGGGCTTCTGGCGCAAAGCCAAGCCAATGTTCTCGACCAAGGAACTGGGCATCCACGAGTTCTCACAGGACATGCAATTGCAGGCCGCGCCGATCCGCCAGCAGGAACGCGATACGATTGTGCAGGTGTGGGGCGTCCCGCCCGAAATTCTCGGGATCATTGAGAACAGCAACCGGGCGACGATTGCGGGCGCGGATTATCTCTACGAGCGGTATGTCGTGCAACCGCGGCGGGAGTTCTTGCGCACGCAGATGCAGGAGCGGCTCGTCCTCGAGTACGACGAGCGGTTGATTCTCGATTACGTGAACACCGTCCCAGAGGATGCGGCGGCCGAACTCGACAGCCTGAAAGTCGCGCCGTGGGTGGCGACGACGAACGAATGGCGCGCCCGTGCGGGCTTGCCGCCGATGCGTGTCGGTGGCGACGTGCGAATGATGCCCTTCAATCTGACGCCGATGGACGAGGACGAGCGTCCGCCAGATGATCGCGGGCGCCCCGTGCCACCCGAGCCAGACGACGAGGACGACACGCCGGCTCGCGCATCGCTCGCGTCACGTCCGTCAGTCGTCGCGCATGGACAGGGAGTCACGTTCACGCCCGCGCCGGTGCATTTCGACGTGCCGGCGCCGACGGTCACCTTCGTCGAAGCGGAGAAGAAGCGTGTCCGCAAAGTCATCGAACGCGATCCGATGACGCAGATGATCGTCGCGGTGCATGAGGAGGAGATGATCGATGCGCCTCTCTGACGTGGCCGCGAATGCCGAAGCGGACGCGAGCCGAGCGCTGCTCGATGCCGGGTATCTCAGGCTCCTGCACGGCGAGCGGATCCTGGTCGAGCAGCGCTTTGCATCGCCCGCATATCGTCGCGCGGTCGGTGGCGTAGCGGATGCGTGGCCGTTGCGGCAAGTCGTCGCGGCGGTCGCGGAAGGGATCGCGGATACCTATCGAGCCTATAGTGCCGACGGGCAGACGCTCATTGAAGAAGGCTCCGTGGGAGAATCCGCCTCGGCGGATCTCGTGCTGGATCGGAGCGAGGTGCGCTTGGGCGCGCTGGTCAGCGTGACACGACTGACGTATCGGGTGCCGGTATAATGGTCACGCGCGTGGCCCGTGGCGGGCCGTGAAAGGGAAACTCACATGGTCCTGATCCGCTTGGTCCTCGTCGCCCTGATCTGCCTGCTGCCCCTCACGGCGGCTGCGCAAAGCGCGGCCTTAACCCCCGCACAACTGACGACGCTCCGCGCCAATGTGGGCGCGTCCGGCGATACGCTCGCCAAATACACCGCTGGTGATCTCCAAGGGCTGGCCGACCTCTACAACGTCAACGCCAGTCCGACGTTCACGGGCTGGAAAACGAATGTGCCACTCGTGCAGGTCGGCAACAACATCGTAGCGAGCGAACTCTCGGGCCTCTCCACACTGAACAACACGCGGCTGCAAACCATCGCCCAATACTCACCAGAAGGCATCAATCCCTCGCTCGTGGACCGCCGTGCCTTTTTCGATGATGTCTTTTCAGGCGCCGGTGGCGTGAATACGCGGGCGCGGCTGTTGATTCTCTGGAAGCGGCTGGCGTCACGGTTTGAGCGCGTGTTTGCGACGGGCACCGGATCCGATGCCAGCCCTGGGATGTTCGTGATCGAAGGGCCGGTGAGTTACACCGTGTTCCAGTGCGCGCCGCCGTCCACCACGTTCTGCTCGTAGGACGGTTATGGCAAACTACGGGACGCAACAATTCGCCGGGGCCGCGCAGACGGTCATCAACTTGGCGACCGACATCGCGGCGGGGAACTTCTCCGGTGCCCCGGCCGCAACGTTCAGCAACAACGACGCCACCTATCCCAATGCGCTCCACGCCAATGCGATGGCGGAGTTTCCAGACTGGGCGGCGGCACCTGTGGCGGGCACGCTGGTTGAACTCTGGGGCTTGCTCAAGGACGTGGATAGCACGGACGATGATACCGGCGCCCCGAGCGGCACGGCGTCCGGTGGGGCGCGCTACTTCGGCGCGTGGGTGATTGAGGCCGCCGACGCGCTGCAGCGGCGGACCATCGTGATCTCACTGCTTGGGATCAACAACAGCATCACCGTGGATTTCTACCTCAAGAACGGCACGGCACAGAACATGAACAATGACGGCGGCACGAATTGCGTCGTGAAGATCACGCCGTTTACCGAGGGCATCACGGTCTAGCCCGATGGCGCTCTACGCGATCCCTAGGCGTCGGTGGGTGGAGCGGCCCTTCCCAGGTGTGCCGACGCGCATCGATCCGGGCTCCGCGCTGGCGCGTGGGTTGACGTTCGCCTATTTACCGCTCAACTACAGCTTGAGAGAGCCCAATCTCGTGACGGGTGTTGTGAGCGCACCTGGCACGACCAATCCCACGTTTCACTACCTACCACGCGTCGGGCTGGGGTGGGAGAGCGTGAGCACCGATGTCAACCAAGGCATCAATACACTCGCCACGCTCGGCCTGATACGTGGACTCAGTGCCTTCACGGTGATGGTGCATGGCCGCAACGTGATCACCCCGGCGGACGGAGTCCGCGCGCCGTATCTGTTCGAGCCAGTCGCTGATAACGGGTTTACGCGGCTGGGGCTCGAAATCGCCAGAAATACAGGTGCCGTAGTAGGCACCAAGGTGAACGTCGTGTTCCGCACCGGCACGAGCGCCGGCACAGCCCGCTTCGTCAATGCGGGCGCGGGTGGCACGACGCTAATATCCGGGGATGTCTTCGTCATGCACTTCACGTTCGATAGCGTGGCGGACCTCTATACGCTCTACCTGAACGGGGTTCAAGAAGCGCAGCTCAGCGTGGCCGAAAGCGCCATCGCGGATACGAGTCCGTTTTTCACACCCAGGTTGCTCGGAAATACCGGGGCCGCGCCGTCAGGTGTGGTGTTCCGGGCGAACGTCTGGAATCGCGTCCTCTCGCTGGGCGAAATGTGGCAGACCGTCGACCCACAGACCCGTTGGGATCTCTACTGGCAGCCGAGCCGCACGGTGTATTTCGACCTCGCGGCGACCGGCAAGCCCTGGCACTACTACGCGCAGCAGATGAGCGCCTAGATGAACGGCTATCTCCGGCAAGCCACGGCGTCGCAAGTGCGGACGATTGGCCCCTTCGTGGACAGTACGGACTTCGCCACCCTCGAAAATGCCCTCACCATCGCCAACACCGATATCGTCATCTCCGCCAATGGCGGTGCGGACACCGTGAAGAACTCCGGTGGCGCGACGGCGCACGGGGCAGGCGGGATCTACACGCTGACCTGGGATGCGACCGACAGTGCCGCCGTGGGCGAACTCAGCTACTCCGTGAAGGTGGCCGGGGCGCTGGTGTCGTTCGGCACCTACGTCGTGCTCGAAGAAGCGATCTACGATGCGCTCTACGCGGCGGGCGCGGCGAGTCTTCCGGCGACAGCGGCTCCAGGCGCGGCGGGTGGCTTGTTCATCGCGGGCACGAATGCGCCCGTGACGATTACCGGCAGCGGGAACGCGCTCACGTTGCTCTCAACTGGGGCCGGGGGACATGGCCTGACGGCGACTGGCGAAGGTGCAGGCCGCGGCATTGACGCCCAAGGCGGCGCGAGCGGACAAGGCATGAAGATCAAAGGCGGCGCAACGGCAGGCGGCGGCTTGGGGATTGTCGCGCAGGCGACGGATACCATCGCCCTTGACATTAGTTTCGAAGGCGCAGGCGTGGACGTGTATGCTGTGCGCGTGCTCGGCAAGGGGGCTGGCTACGGAGCCAGCGTGTCAGGCGGAGCGAGTGGGACCGACGTGATTGCGGATATCACCGGCAACCTGACCGGACTCGTGTCGGGCTCTGTAGGTAGTGTTGTCGCCGGGGTCACGCTTGCCGCCTCTGCTGTGCAGGCGATTTGGGATGCGCTGACCGCCGCGTTGACCACCGCCGGCAGCATCGGCAAGAAGCTCGCGGATTGGGTGATTGGCACGACACAAACCGGCGACAGTTTCGCCAGACTTGGAGCCCCAGCTGGGGCCAGTGTGTCAGCGGATATCGCGGCCATTCAGGCGGATACTGACAATCTACAGACTCGCATCCCGGCCGCGCTCGTGGGCGGTCGAATGGATGCCAGTGTCGGAGCGATGGCAGCCAACACCGTGACCGCCGCGTCGATTGCCACGGACGCCATTGACGCCGACGCCATCGCCGCCGACGCCGTGACCGAAATCCAAGCAGGGCTCTCCACTCTGACTCCTGCCCAAGTCAATACCGAAGTGCTCGATGTCCTCGTGACGGATACGTTCGCGGAACCCGCTGCGGTTCCGGCCGCGACCTCCAGCCTGAAGGACAAGATCGCGTGGCTCTTCACACTGGGCCGGAACAAGATCACGCAGACGGCCACCACGCAGCTTGTGCGTAATGATGCCGACGCGGCGACGGTGGGCACGTCGGCCGTCTCGGATGATGGCGTGACTGCGGTTCGCGGCGAGTTCTCGTAGGGTGAAGCGTGGCGGTCGATACCGCGAATAAGCGCTTCTCGCTCCTAAGTCTCGGCTACTGGGGGGGCCGCGTGCTGCCGACACCAGACGGCGCGATTGACACCGCTGCCGAGCGTAGTCAATACGCCCTGCTCTACGCCCTCGGGGGCGCAGCGCCGCCGACGCCGTCACCTGGAGCGCCGCCGCCAGTCGAGCCGACCGTTGGGTCTGGGCCGCAAGATTGGGGTAAGCGTCCACCCTGGGGCATTATCTCCGAAGGTGGATGGATGGCTCCCGAGGAGGAGCCGATAGATGAGCCGCTCTGGGACGTTGAGGCCCTCGCACAGGCGCGCATCGGCATCCTCGATGTCACGCGCCGAGCCGCGACGATGGACGGCGAAGGGACCGTGCAGGCCGTGCTCAAGGCAGCCGGCGAGAGCGTCCGACACGCGGCTGGCGTGATCGGCCGAGCGCACCTGGAGAACGAGGACGAATGGCTACTACTCCTCTGACGATGGCCCACACGCCACTCCCGTATCTCGTGACGCTCACGATCGGCGCGGATGCGGATCGTGCCCCGCAGCGGCACGTCGTGCGCGTCGTGGCCTATGCTCTGATGGAGGCGGCCGGGCAGGCTGTGCTCGATCTCATGACGACTACCGGACTCGGCGCCGACGCCTCCGCCATCCGCGTCGAGTCCGTCCGCCCGGACCTCCTCACCTACGCCCTGATGACCCATGCCGACGCGCCGTCCCCCTGCCCGGATCGTCTCTGACCGGCTCGAACCCGTGGTCGCGCGACGGTATCTCGCCGCTGTGCGCGCCACGAAGGACGCCACGGCCATCGAAGCCGTAGAAGCCGCGCTCCGGTCCGGGTCGCTGGCCGAAGTGCAGCGCATTGTCGACCAGCTCTCGCGGGCGCTCGGGCCGACGACGCAAGTCCTCGCGCAAGGCTACGGACAAAGCGGCGACTTGGCCGCGACGACGCTCGGCGCGCAACTGTCCACGACAATCAGCTTCGATGTGAAGAATCCACGGGCGGCCGTCTGGGCATCGCGCAACGCGGGTCGGCTGATTACCGCCGTCAGTGACGAGACGCGGCAAGCGATCCGGACGATGATTCGAGACTCGGTGGCAGATGGCATCGACGTGCGGCGGACGGCGGGACGGATTCGGGACGTGATCGGCCTGACCGACCGGCTCGCGGACGCCGTCGTCAATCAGTCTCGGCGCTTAGTGGAGCAAGGGAACACCGAGGCACAGGTGGACGCCGCGACCGGACGCTACATGCGAAAGCTCCTCACCTATCGCAGTCAAGTGATCGCGCGCACGGAGATTGTTGCGGCGACGATTCAGGGCCAGCGCGAACTGTGGACGCAGGCGGTCGACGCGGGGCAACTCGATGCGCGTGTGACGTCTCGCGTCTGGATCGTGACGCCCGACGATCGACTCTGTCCCCTCTGCGCACCGATGGATGGGCAAGAAACCGAACTGGAGGGGCAGTTCACCTTTGACGGAGAACCAATCGACGGTCCCCCGGGGCACCCGCAATGCCGATGCGCTGAGGGGTTGGTCTTCCATCGAGACTGACATTGGTCATCCCACTCGCGCCTCATCGTGTCGCGGTTCCGGTGGTCGATGCCGCGTCCGCCACCCTCACGCGCACGCGCCGGCATGTCGCGATTGTCGCGTTCGGCCCGACGGCGGATCGGGTGGATGCGATCCGCGACGATCCTGACTGGGAAATCTGGGGGATGAATGACGGGCATCGACATCCGCTCTACCGAGATGGCGTGCTCTGTGCCGACCGCTGGTTCGAGCTCCACGAGATGCACGCGCAAGATGCGAGTGACTGGCGATGGTTGGGCCGGTGCCCGGTGCCGGTCTATATCCCGCCGCAGGCATATCCCGATCTGCGCATCCCGCAGGCAGTGCGGTTTCCGCTCGAACGCATCGAGCACACGTACGTGCAGGCCATGCAGCCGTTCTGGGCGTGCTCGTTCGCCTACATGATCGCGCTCGCCATGCTGGAGGGGTTCGAGGCGATTGGGCTGTTTGGCTTCGAGTTCGGATCGCCGCGTGAGATCATCGCCGAGCGTGCCAATGTGCTGTTTTGGGCTGGCTTGGCGGCCGGGCGTGGGCATCCGCTCGTCATCCCGCCCGACTCGACGCTGGTGCAGCATCCGCACCGCTACGGGCTCGAGTACGACGCGGAGGCGGTGTGGACGGATCGGCAGGTGGCGACCTGGCTCCGTCGCTGGATGCAGCCGCTGACACCGAGAGCGCGCGGATGATTACCCGCGTGTCTGAGCCATGCTACGTCTCGCCGCAGGCGCTCGCGATCCGCTGGTCGGTCGAGCCGCGCACGGTGCGGAATTGGATCGAGGCCGGGATTCTGCCCGCGCATCGGATCGGCGTGAAGCTCTTACGGATCGATCTGCGGGTGGCGCTGCAATTCGAGCGGCGGCAACGTCTGGCGGTGTCTGACGCGTGTTCGTCCTAGCGTGTTTCGGGAAAGTACGCGAAGCCGTCCTCACTGATCTTAGTGATGTCACCGCAGACTAAGCCTCGTGGCGCGCACTGTGAGCCCGTGGATGACCCCGGAGGAGTGGCACGCGAAAGCCCTGTCTGGCACCTTGCCTGACTCGGCGTGCATCAGGCAGACCTTCTCGACCGACATCACCGTCCGAGAGTCATCGGACACCGCCGACAATCCCGGTCGCACGATCTCCTTCGTCATTTCGACCGCGACGCCTGATCGCGACAAAGACGTCGTGATGCCGGGCGGCGTCAAGCTCGACAATTATCTCAAGAATCCGGTAGTGCTCTGGTCGCATGATTACGCATCGCCGCCGATTGGCCGCGCGCTGTCGATCACGACCGATGAGACGCGCCTGATGGCCACGGCGCAATTCGCCGACGCGGAGACCTACCCCTTCGCGGATTGCATCTATCGGCTGATCACGCAGGGCTTCATTCGCGCCACGTCGATTGGATTTCGGCCGACCAAGTATGTGCTGGACGGCACGCGCGGCGGCTTCGATTTTCAGGAATGCGAACTCCTTGAGTTCTCGATTGTCGCGGTGCCCGCGAATGCGGAAGCGCTCGCGCTGGCGGCCGGCGTCGAAGGCACGGTGATTGACCTTGCGCCCATCGAGGCGTGGATGGCGCAGGTGAAGGCGCTCGCGCCTGTAGTGATCGATTCAACACCGACGCCGCTGACGAAAGCCGATCTCGATACGGCGCTTGCGCAGATGTCCGCGCAGTTTGACGCGGCCGTGCGCGAGGCTACAGCGGCCGGACGCATCCCGCTCGTGGAACACGATGGCGTCGATCCCGTCTTCCGCTTGACCTTTGGCGATCCGGAGCCGACCGTCTGCCGACTCATCGATGAGACCGAGCAGACCTTTGCGATTGATCCGGAAGCGTTGCGGGCGGTCGTCTCGGCGGTCGTTACGGGCTCTGTGACCGCGTGCGTGGATCGCACGGTCGCGCGCGTTGTGGCTGAAGCGAGAGGGCGGGTCGTGTGAGTGGACGCGCAACGCTTCGAGGAGATCGTGACGCGGTCGGAGATCGAAGTACGGAGCGTCGAATCGGCAATCAGACGCCGACGTGTCGCGCCGACGGCCGACACGTTGGTGTTGGTGCTGCGGCACACAGCGGGCCTCCTTGCGGCGCTTCGCTCCTGTGTTGTCAGTAGTTCGTAGACCTTGGAGGAATCAGATGGCTCAGGATGTCACGAAAACGCAACTCAACGACATGGTGAAGGACATTCTCACCGCCGAACTCGGCAAGTCGGTGGCCGACGCCGTCGAAGCATCCGTGGCGAAATCGGTCGAGAAGGCGCTCGAACCCGTGCGCGCACGGCAGAGCACTTGGGAAGCGCAGATTCTTGGCGCGCAACAGACGGCCGACAAAGCCAAAGCGCGCGGCAAGGGTGAAGCGGCCGGGCGCATCATCCGGGCGTTCGCATCGAGCAAGGCCGAAGGCACGGGCCTCGCGGGCATCGAGCGCACCCTGACCGGGTGGGGCGATGCCGACCTTGCGAAAGCCGTCATGGCCTCGCGTGAAAAGGCGCTTTCGGCCGGGTCTGGTTCGGCGGGCGGGTTCATCGTCCCGGACGAATACTCGACGGACATCTTGGATGCTCGGCGCGCGATGACCGTGGTTCGGCGTCTTGGGCCGCGTGAGTTCCCGATGGTCAACGGCACGCTGCATCTGCCGAAAGTCGCGACGGGATCGAGTGGCGGCTACATCGGCGAGAACACGAATGCGCCGAACACCCAGCCGGTCTTCGGCGAGAACGTCCTGACCGCGAAGAAGCTCGCGGCCATTGTGCCGATCTCGAATGACCTGATTCGCTACTCCTCGCCACAGGCCGATGCCGTGGTGCGGGATGATCTTGTACGCGGCCTTGCGGTCAACGAGGACGCCGCATTCCTCCGTGGCGATGGCACGGGCGGATCGCCGCGTGGCATCCGCAACTGGGCGGCCTCCGGCAACGTGATCGCCGCGTCCACGTTCTCGCTCGCTAATGTGGCGGTCGACTTCGGGGCGGCCATGTTGGGGTTGATGAACAACAACGTGCCGCCTGGGCGCTGGGCGTGGATCTTCGCGCCGCGCACCTGGAAAGCGCTGACGATGCTCCAGACCACGACCGGCGACTTCGCGTTCCGACCGGAGATGTCGGCGGGGACGCTCTTCGGATTCCCCTACGCCATGACCACGGCGGTGCCGATCAATCTGACCGTCGGATCGAACGCCGATTGTAGCGAAGTCTACCTCGTCAACTTCGATGACATGGCGATTGCGGATTCGCAGCGGCTGATCATCGATGCGTCGACCGAGGCCGCGTACAACAACGGGTCGAGTGTGGTCGCGGCCTTCTCGCTGGATCAGACCGTGATCCGAGCGATTGCAGAGCACGACTTCGCCGCGCGTGACGCGAATGCCATCGCGGTGCTCACCAACGTCAGGTACGGCGCGTAAGTTCATCGAGGAGGAGTAGTCACATGATCAGTCGAAATCTCGCGGGACTCGTGCCGGTCGTCGCGGTCAATGAGGCGACGTGGCACACATGCGCTGGCACGATGGCCTTCTGCACGTGCACGCCATACACCGGTGCCGATGCGCTGGCCTTCGGGTTGGGCGGGCGCATCATCGACCGGCTCGGGCTGGTTGAAGGCTACGGCGCTGTCGCGGTCGTGCCGGTCGCCTACGGCGATCGCTTCGGCTCGTCGACCTGCTATACCGATGACTACATCGGCGTCGCGACGGGCATCCAGCACTCCAGCACGACCTGCCTCGGTGGGTTCACGGACTACTCGACCGAGAACTGGGCCGCCGAGCGGGCGCTGATCTGGGTGACGACCGCGACCTCGACCGGCGCCACCGGAAGCCCTGCGTACAACGCGGACGCCGCGCTCTTGGGCGCGCCGGCCTCGCAAATTCTGACGACTGGCCGCGTGTGCTCGTCCTCGACCGGCTACTGCGTGCTCGGAGGCGGGCCGCTGACGGTGGTGCCCACTGACGGGATGAGCCGCTTCATCCGCGTCATCGTGGCCCCGCGCATCGAGACGACGGGCTGCGGCTCGACCAAAGTGACCGTCGGCGCCTCGCTGATCTTCGGCTACGCCGATTCGGCACAGGCCGGCTCGGCCATCCGGGGTCGGGTGCATGTGACCTCGGCCTGCACGACCTAGGAGGCCGGGGCACCCCGGCGTGACGATATGACCATCGCTCGCGTCCGCGTGCAATTCCTTGGGGGCTACGCGCTTCAGCGTGGCCCCCGTTTCTGCCGTGGAGACGTCGCGGCCCTGTTGCCGCATGAGGCCGACGATGTACTTCGCCGGCACATCGGCGTGCTCGTTCCCATTCCACCCGTTCACCCCGTGTCACCCGAGGAGGTTCGCATGCAAGCGTATGCCCATCCCCCGGCTCACACGCAGATCGTCGCGCCCGACGTTGCGAAAGAGCCGACTCATTCACGCTACTTCAAGCGAGGGCGCCGATGAGCTCTCAGCTGGATTTCGCGCAACAGGCCCCTGGCGCGGTTGGGATGTCACCCGATCATCCAGCCGCCGCACATTTGGCCATTCGTGACCGGGCGGCCGGCCAACTCGCCGGGCTCGGTGGGCGGCACACGATTGCCATCTGTGGCTTCGCGTCATCGTCTCGGCACCGCATCCCGATTGACGACCCAGACGCGATCATCTGCACGTTGAACCAGTTGTATCGGCATCTGCCGCGCGCCGACGTGCATTTCGATCTCCACCGTGAATGGCGGGGCGGGAATGTGGAGGGCACCGATCATCCGACATGGGTCCGTGATTGCGGGATTCCGGTATATCTCGTGGCGCACGAAGACGCCTTGTCGACAACGCTCACCTATCCCATTGACCGTCTGATTCGAAAGCACGGCGTCGACTACTTTACGTCAACGGTCGCTTTCATGCTGGCTTGGGCCATTGACATGATTGACGAAGCGGTCGGGCCGGATGCTGAGCGGGCGGACTATGCACGCTACACCATCGGGGTCTACGGGATCGACCTGATTGTCGGGACCGAATACGAAGTGCAGAAAGCCTGTGTCGAGTTCTGGATTGGCATCGCGGAAGGGCGCGGCATTCAGACGGACATCGCGCCGGAGTCGGCGCTGCTCAAGCAGCGCTACCGCTACGGCTACGACAGTGAGCCGGAGATCGGACTGCTAAAGCTCCAGGAACTCGCAGCCAGACAGCAGGAATTGAACACGCGCAAGAACAAGTTGATCGCCGAACTCCAGACGCTCGATGGAGCGGCACAGGAAAACGCGCACATCAGCAGCGTGTTGGAATTGCGCCTACGGGGCGGCCAGATCCCGCTGGGCGGCAGCGGGTAAAGTCAGGAGTCAGGCCATGTCGGAATGGTATACGCGCACCACAGAAGGCGGGTTCATCTCGGCGAACGAGGTGCAATCGTGTGCCGTGCAATCGCAGAAAGCGAGCGCAGCGTTGCGGACGCGGAGTGTGGCCCTGGCGTTGCCGAGTGCGACCACCTGCGCCGGGTTCGGCTCCACAGGCTTCGTCCTCTGGCGGCCTTCGGTGCCAGTGAGTGTCACGTCAGCCTACCTCGTGCCGTTGACGCCCTGGTGTTCATCCTCGACGGCGCAAGTGGCGGTCGATCTCTGGGCCTGTGCGGCCGGCGTGCTGGGCACGGTCAACACGTCCTCGACCGTCTCGGTCGCTGGCGGATGGATGCCCATCACGCTGAACTCGACCGCCGCGACCCTGAGCGCGAATGAAAGCCTGATGGCCTGGGGGAATGCGTCCTCGTGTCAGTTTGCGCCGCCAGCGTTTTCGATCATCGTGAACTACGAGACGACGGGATAGCCCTATGGCGACCAATATCCAGACATTTTCTCTGTTTTCGACCGGCTTCAACGGGGCGTCGTCAGGTAATTCCATTGCCTTTGGCTTTGACGCACGGCGTATCGAGGCGCAGAACCTTGGGGCCTTTACCGTTTGGGCGAAGCTCGGCACGACGGGCGTGGCGACCACGGGCGATTTGTCGATCACGTCCTGTGTCAGTGGTGTCTCGAATACATTGCTCGTCGATCTCGGCCTCGGGTATACGGCGTCGTCTATTTCGTTCACCGCGACATCGACGGCCGCGCAGTTTTCGGTCAATGCGTATCGGTGACTCATGCTCAGCGTCTGTGTCTCGGCCAGTTCAACCGACGGAGCCATCATCACGACCTGCTACTACCGGTCGGTGCTGGGGGCGACGTCGACCATGGACGATGCAACACAGGTGATTTTCGTCCGGGCGGCCTCCCGGTGGGCCTCCGAATATGTCGCCTTCCCAATTCTCGCGCAAGTCTACAGTGAGTCCCTCGCCGCCTACGGCACGCCGGAACTTCTGATCTCTGGCCGGCCCGTGCGGCAAGTGCTCCGACTCCTGGATTCATCGTCGACCGACGACGCCACCGAATACTGCTCGACCGATTTCGGCGTGGATCTGGACGCAGGGATCTACCGGAAACAGTCTGGGACGTGGGGAAATACGGAACCGCTGTACTATCACCTGGGGCCATTCGTGCCGCCGCGCTCGGCATTGACGCCCTGGTATACGGAATATTCAGCGGGGTGGGTGACGGGGGGGCTGTCGACAGGTGACACCATCTACTCAACGGCGGGCATTGGCGGATCGACCACAACCGGCGAGACGATGCCCGAGGACATCAAGCTGGCCGTGGCGTTGAAGGCGGTCGGGATGAGTCGTGCGGGCCAAACCCTGGGCATCGAGTCGAAGAGCATTGGCGACTTATCGATCACCTACGGGGGCGGGGCGGCGGCCGTGGCTGGCGTGGGCATCACGCCCGAATCCCTGCTCGCCCCGTATCGGAGCGCGTGATGTTTGCAATCACGGATTGGCTCTCGCTCATGCCCCACACGGTCATCGTGGAAGCCTGCACGTCTGCGAACAGCTACGGAGAATTGAGTTACCAGACCTGTGCGAGCTACCGCGCGGCGATTCAAGGGCCGCAGAAGTTTCTGCATCACGGCACGCAACAGGAACAGGTCAGCCGGCAAACGGTCTACTTGGCGACGACGAGCCCGATTACTTCGTTGGCGCGGATTACGCTGCCGAGCGGATTCGATGTCCTGCAACCGCCGCTACTCGATGATGCGCTGGTGTCAGACGACGGTGGCTTCCATCACGTGCGGCTCTATCTGGGGTGATGGCGATGTTGCTTCCAGACCTTGGCGATTTCTTGAGCACGGGCGGGATCGGCCTGACGACTGGCACGAATCTCTTTCTCGGGCGGATGCCGGCGCTGCCCGTGACTGCAACGGCGGTCTATGAGACCGGCGGACAGGCGACGATTCACGCCTTCGGGGCCACGGCGGGATCGGCGGCGGTCATGGAGCGGCCACGGTTTCAAGTCGTCGTGCGAAGTTCAGGTGGCTATGCGGCAGCTCGGACCACGATGCAGAGCGTCTTCACACGCCTCGATGGCGCACGGGACCAGACGATCAACGGCATCCGGTATGACTGGATTGCGGCCGTCCAATCGCCGTTCGTCCTGCAGCGCGATGAGAACGACCATGCACTACTGGCGGTCAATTTCGATGTCAGCAAGAGGGTAGGCTAATGGCACACGTCCAAACCGGCACGAAGATGCTTGTCGGGTCGAATGACATCGGGGCCGACCTGCATACGATGACGGTGAATCACGCGAGCGAAGTCCTCGATCAAACGACCTTCGGATCGACGACGCGCAATCATCTCGGCGGTCTGTTCGTGACGAGCATCGATGCTCAAGGTTATGTGAATTTGGGATCGAGCCTGAGTGATCCGGTGCTTTTTGGCAGGGTGTCGCTGCCGACGTTGGTCTCCGTGTGGCCGACGGGGATTCAGGTGGGATCGACGATGCAAACAGGGCGTGGCATGAATGCCGTGATCGCCAATTACGACTTTGGCGGATCGGTCGGGGCGCTCCTGCCGTTCACGTTCAAGGCGGAATCCGAAAGCGACCTCGTCCGCATGGTCACGCTCGATAACGCCTTGTCGACGGCGTGGAGCACGGACAGTAATACCAGCGGGGCGGCACCCTTAGCGCATTGTTCGACGGGCGAGCGACTCTTTGCCGGCCTCCATGTAACGGCGCTCTCGACGAGTCTCGGGGCGACGATCTCCTGTGTGATTCAAGCGGCCTCGTCCTCGGGGTTCGCGTCGTCGTCAACGCGCGTGACGTTTGCCGCGCAAAGCTGTAAGGCGGGCACCTTCGCAACACCGATCGCGGCGTCGGCGTTGTCCACGGATCAGCCCTTTCTACGGAGTGTGATCACGGTCTCCACGGGCAGTTCGACTGGGGCCGTGGCGAACGGGGTGATCTGGGTTGGGGTGCAGTAACAGATAGGAGTGTCACCAGTGGCGAAAGTCTTCACGAATGCGTTCGTCGAGATCAATGGCAAAAACCTCTCGACCTATTCCCCGAGTGTCTCGATCAATTATGCGAGCGAGATTCTCGACCAAACCGCGTTCGGGGATACGACGCGGTCACACATCGGCGGGCTGTTTGATTGGTCCTTCGACATGCAGTTTCACTACGACTGCTCGACGGCCGGCCCGGAAGCCACCCTGTGGTCGCTCATCGGCACGACGTCGTGCATTGAGGTGCGGCCGGTGAACGTCTGCTCCAGCGCGAACAACCCGATCTATTCGGGCATCGGCGTGCTGGATTCGTTTAATTACGGCGGCGCGGTTGGGTCGCTGCTGATCGCGTCGAGCAAGATGGTGAGCGTCTCGGCGTTGTCGCGGGCCTCGTCGTCGTAAGCGGTGGAGATCCACGGGCGCGGTGGCGCCATTCGCGTGGGGCCGTATACGGCGGCCCGGGTCGGCGCGTGGACGCTCTCACGTGGGGGTGACATCTATACCGTGGTCGCGGAGATTGTGCAGCCAGACGCCTACTGGCTGACGCAGGAGCCGACGCAAATGGCGTTTGCAGTTGGGGCGCGGTCGTGGGTGTGGTCACAGCCGCGTCTCTCGGTCACAGGCGCAACAGTCACGGGGGAGCTACACGGCCCACCGGAGACGAGGTAGCAGATTATGCGGTTTGTCAATCCGGTCACGGTCACATTGCCCCTCACCGGAGAGGATTGGATTCAGGTCAAGGACGCGCTGTCTGTCGGGGATCAGAAGCAAGTGGAAGCCTCAGGGCTGACCCGCCTCCGGCCTGGCACCAAGGACACGGACGAAGGAAACGCCTTCGACCTCGATCTCGCGGCGTTCTCGTTCGCGCGCACGCTGGCCTATCTGACGGACTGGTCATTCAAGGGCGCGGACGGGAAGGATGTCAAGGTCACGAAAGCCTCGGTGGCGGCGTTGACGGTCGAAGCCTACCAGGAGATCGAAGACGCGATTACGGCGCACGTGGAGGCGCGTGACGCGGCAAAAAAATCCCAAGCTGGCGGCTGACCGTGCAGAACGAACTGGCGCTCTGCCACTACATGCGCTGGTCGTATGCCGACTATTTGATGCTGCCAGCAGACTATGTGCCCGTCGCAGTCGAGTGGATTCAGTCGCGAGAACGGGAGCGTGCCCGCGCCAGCGAACAGGCGAAACGGCGGTGAACACCGATGGCGATTGAGATTCGCATCACGGGGATTGAGGCTGTGAACGCACGCTTGGCAGTACTAGCGGAGCAGCATCGAGACGCGGCGGTGGCGGCCTTGCGAGAAGAAGCCGAAACGATCATGACGACGTCGAAGCGACTCGTGCCCGTCGATACCGGAGTCTTACGCGAGTCTGGGTTTGTGGACGCCGTAGACGAGGGCGTTCGGCTCGCTTATGGCGGTGCGGCGTCTGGCTACGCCATCTATGTGCATGAGAATCTCGAAGCGCGCCATCCGGTCGGGCAGGCGAAATACCTCGAACAGCCCGTCCTCGAAGCGTTGCCCGGTCTCGCTGGACGTGTCGCTGCGGTCATCCGGTCGATCCTGAGAACCTAATGGCGCTCTCGGCCGGCGAAATCGAAGTCCTCGTGAAGATGAAAGTCGAGGGAGAGGCGCAAGTCGCGAAGGCGCAAGCGGCGCTCAAAGGTCTGGGCGCGACCGCGACGACCGCCAGCCAAGGCACCGGCCTCCTCGGCAGTTCCTTTGTCAAGCTCACCGCGTCCTTCACGGTGGCTGGCCTCATCACGCAGGCGGCGGGCGCGCTGGTCGGGCTGAGTAAAGAGGTGCTCGCGTCGTCAGGCCACTTAGTCGATCTCGCTGGCAAAACGGGCCTCTCACTTCAGACGCTCCAGCAATTCGATTACGTCGCGAAGCAGACGGGCACCTCGCTTGAATCGTTTTCGCAAGCGGCGTTTCTCCTTGGCGTCAATCTCGAAAAGGGCACCGATGGCGCGCGCGCGGCCGTGGACCGTCTCGGGTTGTCGTATCAGGATCTGTTGCGTCAGTCGCCCGATCAACAATTCGATGCCATCGCGGCAGCCCTGGGGCGAATGGCCGATCCGCAAGAGCGCAATCGCGTGGCGCTGGAATTGTTTGGCCGGGCGGCGAAGGAGATTTTACCCGCTATCGCCGAAGGCTATGGCGCGCTCGCCGGTCAGGCGACGGTGTCGAGCGATCGCGCCGTGAAGGCATTGGACCGTCTCGGGGATGCGCTCTCGGCATCCGGGTCTGCGGTGAAGTCGTGGGCGACGAGTTTTATTGGGGCCTTCGCGGCGGTCCAATTCAACATCGTCGATCAAGTGCGGGAGACCGTCGCCGCGATTCGGTTACTGGAGACGCTGCCAACCGTGCAGGCGCTGCCGCGTCAGACGGTCAATGCGCCTGGCGTACCACAAGACCTAGAAGCGATCTCTCAGGCGTTGACGGAGAGCGCTGAAAAGGATATCGCGACCAAGACACAACAGGCCGCCGCCGCCGCCAAACTCACGGAAGCAACCGACCGGCTGAACGCCGCGTTCAGAGCGAGCATCACGTACTTCAATACGGCCGATAACATCGGCACGCAGTTCATGCGGACGGTCGAGCAGTTGACGCCAGATTTCGAACTCCTCGAAACGAAGGTGTTGGAGGCCGGGCAGGCGTTCATTCCATTCGCGTCGAATGTCGATGCGGTCAGGCCAAAACTGAGAGCCTTAGGGAACACGCTGAAAACGGATCTCATGAACGTGCTGGCAAGCCTCCCGCAGACGATTGCGAATGCCTTCACGGGTGGCGGTGGTCTACTTGGGGCCGCGAGGGCCATCGGGTCGCAACTGGGGTCTGTCATCGGGACACGTATCGGGGCGTCGATTGCTGCGCTGGGGAAACTGGGGGGGCCGATTGGTGCGGCACTGGGATCGTTAGTCGGTCCAATTATCGGCTGGATTGGGAATCTCTTCGGGCGCGCCAAGCGACAGGCCGCCGAGGCCGCCGCCGCCGCGAGGCAGGCCGCTGCCGCTGCTGCCGCTGCGCTCGACGCCCTGATCGCAGGGTTAGAATCGAATCTCGCGGGTCTCCGCTCGGAACTCGATGGCCTCATGGGTGACGCCCAAGCGCTCGGCTATACCTTCGACACGGCCGGGAATCTCGTCTCGGTCTCGTGGGAGAAAATGGACGAGGCCGCCAAGAAATATGGCATTACCCAAGATGCCCTCGGCCCCGCGTTCCAGCAACTCCGTCTCCATGACCTCGCGACCGCACTTATCAACGACTTTACGCTGCTCGAAAAAGGCGGCGTGGGCGTCGGCACGATTCTACTTGGCATGGCACCGCAGATTAGCGCCCTCGTGCAGCAATCACTCCGTTTCGGCACGGAGATCCCGGCGAACATGAAACCGTGGGTCGACGAGTTATTGCGCGCCGGATTGCTCACCGATGAGAATGGCGAGGCCCTGACCGATTTGGCTGGACTGAAATTTGGCGCACCCATCGCCACGGAGTTCGAGAAAATCTCCTCCGCGATCCTGACGTTGCTGAGCAAGATCGATGCGCTCATCGTGAAGCTCGATGAGTTACTCGCGCCTCGCACATTGGTGATTACACCAGTGGTCGGGCAAGTCCCAGAACTCCCCGCACCCACACAACCTGGCTTCGCGCTTGGCACGCTCGGCACGTCGGGCGCGTGGTTCGGGTCGTTCGGGGCGGGCACGCCGACCACGTTGCATGGGACCGAGGCGGTCATTCGTCCAGACCAAGCGAGCGCGTTTGCGGCAGCGTATGGCGGCGGCGGTGATGCGGCGTTGCTCGAAGTGCGGCGGCTCATGCGGATGCTGCCGAGTCTGATGTCGACGGCGCTCAAGGATGCGCTCGGGACGTAAAGGAGGGGCCGGATGTTTCTCTTTGGTGATACCTTCGACCACTATGCCACGGCGGATCTGACGGCGAAGTGGACCTCGGTCGTCGGATCGCCGACGGTTGACGCAAGCTCAGGACGGCGCGGAACCAACAGCCTCCGCCGCACCGGTGGTGGCACCATCGCTGTGACGAAAACGCTCGTGCCTGGTGATGCGACGTTTGTGTGCGGCTTCGCATGGAAGCAGGACAGTTCGCCGATCTATTACTGTCTGGTCAACGTCTTAGACGGGGCTACGGAGCAGATGTCGCTCAGCGTCCAATTGACGTCGATGCAGTTGGTCGTGACACGTGGGAGCTATAACGGTACGGTTCTCGGCACGTCGACGTTTGCGCTCAGCACTGCCACGTACTATTATATCGAGTTCAAAACGCTCATCAGTAACACGGTCGGCACCTACGAAGTCCGGGTCAATGGCGTGAATGTCTTATCGGGATCGGGCGTCGACACCCAAGCCACAGCGGCGTCGCAATGGACGGGGTTCCAGATGCGTCCGTATACGCTCGGCAGCAGCATTATCACGAACGTCGACGACCTCTATATTCTCGATGGTGTAGCGAGTGCCGATCCGACCTATCCCGATAACAACTTCCTGGGCGATGTCGCGGGCTACTACCTGCCACCAACCGCTGAGGGCGTCACCATCGAGTGGACGCCCTCAGCTGGCACCGACAACGCGGCGAATGTCGATGAGACGACGCCGGACACGACCGACTATAACAGCGCCACTGCCACCGAAAAAGACACGCTCACCATGCCGGATGTGCCGGTCGCAGGCGCGGTCATCCTGGCGTATCAGACGGTGCTCTACGCGGAGAAAACGGACGCCGGAGCCTGCACGATTGCGCCCGTCATCCGCTCGGTCGGCACGGATTATGTCGGCACGGCAGTCTCGCCCAGCAACGGCGCGTATGCTTACTTCCTGCAACCCTACAGCGTCGATCCGGCAACCAGTCTAGTGCCCACAGAAGCGAACTGGAACGCTGGCGAGATGGGCTACAAGCGAGTCACGTAAATGGCCGACGCGCGCGTTGCCCAGGCCGGCGTCGAACTGTTCCTTCAGCCAGCGGCAGCGGCGCGCGTTGCCCAAGCCGGCGTCGAACTGTTCCTTCGCCTCCCCTCCACAGATGGCCTCGCGATTGAAGTCGATTTGAATGGCGTCTGGACCGATGTCACGCTGGACATGCTCGCACAAGCCGACGTTAAGTACGGCATCGACGGCAACGGGCCAGCGGATCTCATCGCCTCCACGGGGGTCTTTCAATTCCAACTCGATAATTCCATACGCAACTCGGCCGGGCTTATCGGCTACTACTCGCCGCAACATGCGAACGCCCGATCCGGATGGACCTACGGGATCGGCTGTCGCCTGACGCTCGGCACCTACATCAAGCATCGTGGGAAGATTCGCATCATCGACCCGGAGCCGGGCTCACATCTCAGTCGGCGCGTGAACGTCATCAGCCACGATAACATTCGCGATCTCTCCGAAGCCGATGGCCGACGTGTTGACATCCAGATTGCACAGAGCGAAGTCGATCTCATTCAGGCCGTGCTAGCGGCGCTCCCGACCACGTCGCGACCTTACGCGACCAGTTACGCGACGTCGGTTGATGAATATCCCTACGCGTTTGACAACATCGGGGAAGGTGCAAAAGCCCTGTCCCTCATTCGAGATGTCGCGCAATCCGCACGCGGGTATGTGTACGTCACTGGGCCGGGCATCTTCACCTACCAATCGCGCGCCGCCCGCGCCATTCTGACATCGAGTTATACCTTGAGCGACACGATGGCTGGCCTCGAACTCCCATCATCGCTGGACGGGGCCTACAATCGCGTGCGCTGCACCATTCACCCGAAGGACATCGACGCCACGAGTACCCACGTGCTCTGGGCGGCTACGAATCCACAGAGCGTGGCGCCCGATTCGACGACCGAAATCTGGGTGACGTATCGCGATCCAGACGACCCATCCATTCGCATCGGCGCGACGGCGCAGTTAGCCATGGTGGCCTATACCGACTATGTCGCGAATGAAGATCCGGGAGGGGCGGGCGTGGATCGGACCGCGAGTGTGTCGGTCAGCGCGACCTACTACGCGACGACCGCGAAGCTCACCATCGTGAGCTCGACGAGTGTTGAGACCTACCTGACGACGCTCCAGGTCCGTGGGGCGCGCATCCGCGATCTGGAACCCATCACCAAGGAACACTACGTCGCGGCCACGTATGGTGATCGGCCCTTCGACCTCGACATGCCCTACCAGGATGACGACGATGTCGCCTACAATGCCGCCATTGAAATCTACGAGACCTACAGCGATCCGACCTCGACCGCGCAGGCTATTGAGTTCTACGCCGAGACTGGCGACCTCATGACCCAGGCCCTCGCCAGGGAGCCAGGAGACATGATCACGATCTCAGAAACCGTGACCGGCGCGAGCGCGATCCGTGCGATTATACAATCGGTGGCGCTTGACATCCGACCAGGGCCGCAGATTGTCTGTCGGTGGGGGCTTGCGCCGGTCAGTTTCCTGGCCGGAACGTGGGTGCTGGGAGAGACCGAGGACGACAAAAGCGACCTCGGCGAAGGGACAATCCTAGGATTCTGATATGGCATGGACAACACCGACGACACGGGCAACAGGCTTTCTGGTGACGGCGGCGGTCTACAATGCCGACATCATCAACAACTTGATCGCGCTGCAAAATGGCGACATCGCGCTCACGAAAGTACAACTCGACGGGCAAGCAGTCGATCAGGCGGTCAGCGCGGCCGGCGATGCGACGATCTATCTGTCGACGCTGGTGCCGTGGCCGCATGCGCTGCGGGTGTCGTCGAATACCGGCACTTACCAAGCCTTCGCGCAAGGCTTCGCCGTCGCCGATTGGCTGCAACTCAGTAACGGGATCTGACCTATGGCCCTCACACGTATCAACCATCAAGGGAACGCGCTCACGACGAGCTTTGTGGCACTCGTCACCGCCACGTCAGCGCTGACCGTGGGCGGATTTCTGGTCAGGAAAATCAGCGTGGTGAACACGTCGACCGCCTCCTGTTCGGACAGCGATATTCATCTGGTCGCAGACAGTTCGTCGGCCGTGGCTTTGAATCGTCTTGGCACGGTACGTGCGGGCCTGATGGAACAAAGCTATCTCGATGGGCCGTGGTGGGCGTCAAGTGGCGCGACGGTGCAAGCGCGAGCGCATACCGGCTCGGGCGCGACCACGGTTCGCGTGACGGCGTTCACGGAGTCGACGGGGTGATCACCGTACGTGCTCGCACTCGTGGGCGGCGCGCGGTCGTGGGGTCTACGCGACGGCTTCATTCAATACCTCATTCGCACTCGTCGGCCGACGTGGGGGCGAGTCTCCGCTACACCACGCGTGATCCGAACACGCGGGCAGGGTATACTGTCGCCGTGAATCTGCCGGCTCCCATGTCCGTGACGGGGACGTATCGGATTCAGCGCGTCACGATTTCCGATTTCCATCCGTCGCTGTTCCCGACCTACAAAGCGGAGGCGTCCGCCTCGCGCTACTCGTTTGAGGACGTGCTGCGCCAGACGCGGCTCTTGGGAGGGTCGAATGGAGATCGTTGAGCTGCCAGGGCTGGCGAAACAGCTTGACCTCGTGTTGGGGCTCATCTTCGTGATCATCACTGGCGCGCGTGGCATGTGGGTCTTTGGTCATGTCTACACGTCGGCGATCCAGGATCGGAATGAGTGGCGGACGCTCGCGCTCTCTGGTCTGTCGCTCACGGATCGGAGCGTCTCGGCGATGGAGAAGAAATAGCATGCGCGCCGAACTGACGTCGCCCGCCGAGAAGCAAGCCGTGCGCGATCATCAGGCCGCCCTTGCGCGCCGTCTCGATCTCCTCGAAGCCGCCGTCTCTCTCACGGAGCCCCTACAATCATGGCCATCGACAGTCCGACACTCTATCTCAGCCTCGCCACCGTCCAGTTGGCGGCGGCGCTCATCGGACTGGGATTCGCCCTCTGGTCCTGCCGTGAGTGCTATCGCGACCGGGCCGCTCAGCGCGAAACAGGCCGCAATGGTGTGCTGGCGCTGGTGGCTGAAGCCCACCTGTCGGCGGCTCGCCTCCTGGTGCTCATTCAGAGCGCTGTAGGGGCGTCGGCGACGGCCGGGATGCTGCGGGCGCTCTCCGAGAGCCCGCTCCCAGACATTTACATGCTGTCGCGCTATGTCTTTGCCTGCACGACCTCAGGGCTGCTGCTGGTGCTGGGCGTGGTGCTGTGGCGGGCACGGCTGCGGCTGCTGCAGGCTCTGGACGAGCGCCGAGCCGGTTAGCGGCCCATCGCCAGCCGCTTGTTATGCTATACTGGGCCCATGACGGCAAAAAGCGTGTCCGCCTATCTCGCCCGCATCGGCGCAAAGGGCGGCCAAGTCAAAGGGCCAGCCAAGAGCCGGGGGGCGAGGGCCTACTACCAGCGGCTGCAAAAGCTGGCCGCGGCCGCGAAGCAGCGGAAGGCTGAGAGGCAGCCGAAGTCATGACCCTCCGCCTCATCCGCGAGCCAAGCCGGGATGGAGCCACGATGGGCAGCCTCTACGTCGATGGCGTGTGGCAGTGCTGGACGCTGGAGGACATCGTGCGGCCCGAGAAGATCATGCACGAGACGGCGATCCCGGCTGGCCGCTACCCGGTCACCATCACCTTCTCAGAGCGCTTCCAGAAGCCCATGCCACTCCTGGGCGACGTGCCGGGCTTTACCGGCATTCGCATCCACGCCGGCAATACCGAGGCCGATACGAGCGGATGCATCCTCGTGGGGCAGCAGCGCGGCCGAGGGATGCTCTTGCAGTCACGGGCGGCCTTTGATGCGCTCATGGGCGCGTTGACCGGGGCTGATACCATCGTCATCGAACCGGCTTGGGAGCCGACATGATCACCGACGCCGAACGCACCAACGCCGCTGCCGTACTCGAGGACTGTTATCGGCACCACGGCATTCCCGGAGCCGCGCATCGAGATACGATGGTCGATCCGCTGGGCTACGCCGCGCACCTGGAAGTGTACTACGCGGCCCGTGGACGCGGATCGGACCATGCGACGGCTGTCACGCTGATGCACGACCGCATTCACGTGATCGCATTTCCGCCCACGCCGCCCACGCCTCCGGTGCCCGGGTCGCATCCCAACCCGCTGGTCGGGCGGCTGCGGAT
>ERZ1292625.1108-Hain-H41-01um-R1-1108-length-35048-cov-13_pt1 | contig 35048 bp, 33 predicted proteins | sample MGYA00564400_ERZ1292625 | MGnify/ENA primary metagenome ERZ1292625 (study PRJEB36523, sample SAMEA6512639) | groundwater metagenome | collected 2019-01-08 | study: AquaDiva: Metagenomics assemblies of 32 groundwater samples
CACGCCCGAAGCGCCGCGATCAAGCCGCGAAAGCGCGTGGTCAACGAAGATATATTTTCCAGGGATCTCAAGTCCGAATTCTACGATTGCCGCACCGCCCGCAGGAATGATGGTGGTCTGCACATTTTTGAGCATTGCGCCGCCCATTGATCCTTCGGGGTATACCCAATCAAAAATTTCTCCAATAACATGGAACGAGGAGATGAGATTTACACCGCCGTTGCCGACAAATAATCTTACCGTATCTCCCACTTGTGCTTTCATCTTGCCGTTGAGCCCGCCGACGCGGCCGTTAAATACGATGTATTCCGGGTGTTCGCTTAACATCTTTGCGCGGTCGAACGCCTGCATGCCTTTTTCGCCGAGCGCTCCCGCGGTATGGACCTCTCCCTGCATTACATAAAATTCTTTATCCACTTTTGAGAGACCTTCTTTCGGCTCCACGAGGATCAAGCCGTACATGCCGTGCGCCACATGCGTCGGCACATTGGGGTACGCGCAGTGATAAACATACAGACCTGGATTCAGCGCCTTGAAAATAAGCGTCTTTGATTCGCCGGGCGCGACATTGGTGACGACCGCGCCGCCGCCGGGGCCGGTCACCGCGTGAAAGTCGATGTTATGGGAATTACCGCTCGATAGATTATTTTTCAATGTCATCTCCACCGTATCTCCTTCGCGGATGCGGAGGAGCGGTCCCGGCACCGTACCGTTGAATGTCCAGTAATTGAATTTCACGCCATCCGCCAGTTCAGCGGTAACCTCTTTTGTTTCCAGTTCTATTTTTACTCGAGACGGAGAAGTACGCGTGATCGGCGGTGGCACATCGTTTGGGTCGCGCGCAATGTCGGCGGTGGAAGTTGCGGTTTCATTGCCCGACAGCGTAACTACCGGTGCGCTCGAGAGCTTCCCGGAAAGTTTGCCGATCTTGAGCGCGAGCATTTGCGGGCGAATTACGGCGCCGTGGTTTTTATGATAGTTCTCGCTTACATCATTGGCACAACGAAACATTCCCGGATGGTTTTTTGATGCGGGCGTTACATTAAAGACAAGACCGTCAACAACAACCCAGCAATCGTTATCGGTGGTATGCTTTGCCACTTCCGCGCCGTCATGCATTTTTTCTTGCGGCGGCGGAGTGTAGCCGGGGAGCAAGCCGCGCATACCCCCCATGATAAAAAGCGGCGCAAGAAGCGCACCCCCCGCAATCCCAACCACTAACAAAATTTCTTTTGGTTTCATGTTTTTATGCATCTATATTATACCACTGCAAGCGGCTTTGAAGAAGTTTACCGCTGTGGCGGCACATTCTTAAAAAGAAGACTTAAGAGAGCCATGCGAATATACAATCCATTTTTTGCCTGTCGGAAATATGCGGCGCGTGCATCGTCATCAACTTCAGGACTTATTTCGCTGACTCTCGGCAATGGATGCATGATAATGGCATGCGCGCCGAGTTTTTTAAGCATTTTTTTATTCAAAACAAATGAATTTTTCACCCGCTCATAAAGCCGCGCTGACGAAAAACGTTCTTTCTGAATTCGCGTCATGTACAAAACATCAATTTTTGGAAGCACACTTTCCAAATTATCGGATTCAGAAAATTTCATCGCTCGCGAATTCAAGAAGGATGTATAATGTTCCGGCAATTTCAATTCGCGCGGCGCAACTAAAAATATTTCTACAGCATGACCAAGCGAAAGGAGGTAAATGAGCGAGTGAATCGTTCTGCCATGAAGCAGATCGCCAACCAAACCGATCTTGAGATTGTCAATGCGGCCGATTTCTTTTTTGATGGTATAGAGATCAAGGAGTGCCTGTGTCGGGTGTTCTCCCGTGCCATCGCCCGCGTTGACGATGGGAACCGAAGAAACTTTTGCAGCCCTTTTTGCGGCGTTTGCTTCGGAATGACGCAGAACGATCGCATCGGAATACCCCGAAATAACCCTGATGCTATCTTCCAATGTTTCTCCCTTGATAGCTGAAGAAAATTGTCCCGCATTTTCGGTAGAAATTACCTGGCCGCCGAGTTTGAGCATGGCGGATTCGAAAGAAAGCCGGGTGCGGGTACTCGGTTCATAGAAAATACAGGAGAGGATTTTGTTTCGCAAAAGTTTCGGGACTTTATTGCGGCGATCCGCTTTTTCAAATTGATCCGCCTTTTTGAAAATATCTAAAAGTACGTTTTTATTTAAAAATTGCTGCGTGCTTAAAATATGCTTGAGATTCATAAAAATAGTTCAATCGCACTTTGTCGCCTGCGACGACAAGCCCCAAAATTTAAACAGTTTTGCCGCAAACTTTGACAATTTCAAGTTTTTTATGAGTTAATCATAACTCATTACAGTAAATTTTTCAAGAAAAATGAACTTGAAAACATTACTGCTTTGACGGCAAATTCTTTAGCACTTTTATAAAAAGAAAAAACCCCCTTGGGTTTTTCGTCGTTGACGAATTCCGCGGGGGCATGGGTATGAGGTATTGTTTTATGATGTGAGAACTGTGCGGATTGTGTCGCGAAGGAAAACCACAAATTCCGGCTTGTACTGGACAGCTGACTTCACTAACGGACGCAGGTCCATTGAAAAGTAGCGCGAATCAATTTCGAGGTCTTGGGCGATGAATTCTTGAACTTTCGGCCTCAAGAGCTCAAGTAGCTTCTGGTCAAAATGCCCATTCTTGCTCACCGCAAGTTCACCGTCTGCCATCGCATAAACAAGCGAGTTGTGGAAATAGCTGTTTCCTTCGAGGGCGTCACGAATCTCGATCGCTACTTCCTCGTCGGACCTTCCATCGCCGGAAAGTTGCACAGCAGCGATGTCGCAGTTGTAGGGGTCTGCCGGATAGCTCCCGCATTTGATTCCGAAAGCCACAGCCCATTCCTTTTCGCCGGCTTTCAAAATTGCGGCTGATTCGTAGCCGGTGTAACCGACTCGCGTTCTATGCCAGTCTGAATCGTTGGCAATTTCAGACATTGCTTTTGATGGTAGCTTGATTTCTCTGCCACCATCTTTAAGAGCGCTGTATACACCTTCGAGTAGCTCTCTTGCAGATAATCCTTGTTTTTTTGCCATTTTTACACCTCCTTTTCAGTTATTAAGGTACAAATTAAGCCAAGCATTAGTTTGACCTCTTCTGATATGTATTACACAAACAAAATAAAAAAACAAGAGTAAAAGCGGAACCCCTCCACACCACAGAATGACTTTGTTTTCCTTAAAAACTGAAAACTATTTTTCAGTTCCCATAAAATATCTTTACAAGTTTTGGTAAATCGCCTTTTGTTTTATCGCCGTTGGAAATCCGTTCAAAAAGTGCTTTTGGCGTTAGCCAAAAATGTTCTACGAAATCGCTTTTGTTGTAATTCGGTGCCTCGTCCATTTTTATCTCGTAAACATTCATATTCGCTGAAACGCCGTCTTTTTGCGGTGACAGATGACTAAGCAAGCGAATCTGCTCTTTATCAGTATCGATATTCAATTCCTCTTGCGTTTCGCGTTTTAGCGCATCTGCGTAGTTCTCGCCGCTTTCTACATGGCCACCCATACTCATGTCCAAACACAACGGAAAAATTCTTTTATCGGCAGAGCGGCGAGGTATCCAAATTTCTCCCTTTGAGTTTACAACAAAAGCGTTTACTACTCGGAAATTTGAAAGATGTTCCGCGTAAACTTCTGACCGTTTCTTTTTACCAATAACATTATCGTTTTCATCAACAAGGTCTAAAAATTCATCAAGCGTATGCGCAGAATTCATATAATTAAAAAAATTTTCTTCCCCTCAAAATTAAAAACATGATTCGAGCCGATGTTTTTCTCCGGGTTCTTTTGCTGTATTGGTGCCCCCGTTCGGTCTCGGAATTCCAGGGAATGAGACCCCGTAAGGGTTATTCCATGCTTTTCAGTATAGCAGATTTAGTCCGCTCGGTCAGGGATTAAAAATGAGACATGAGAAAAATTAGATGCCTAAACGGCATGAAAGGAGAAACAATCAGGTCGGGGATGTGGCGTTCGGAATTACGCAAAATATATCCTGCGGGGCGGAACGATAGGCGAGAAGCGGGAACTGCTGACCTGCTTGAGAAGCAAAGTAACGATGGCAAAAAAGGAGGTTAGTATCTCTTATAAACAACCCCCCATGTTGTTCTCAACAGATTAGGTTAAATATGGCACACGGGAACATTGCCATTATGAGTCAGTCACTGTTTCCACGATCTCTGCGGATTCATCTTGCCCCACTCTCACTTTTATAATCATCCCAAATGATTTATTTTTTGGCATTTTCTTCCAATTTTTGGCTAAAAACCATGCGGCTCCTGTAGTTCCTGATTCGCCCAAACCAGCAACAGCAATCCACACCCTATTCGGAAAGTTCTTTGGTATTATTTTTATAATAAAAGCGAAATCGTAGGCACCATCAATTGAGAATTTTTTTGTTTTGTCTTTCTTTGAGGCAATAGCAAGCTCCGGACCAGTTGCATCAAATTCATAAAACACGTTTTCTTTGCTTTGTAGTAAATCCGTTGTTTTAAGATTATTCAAGCCACCTACAGCACAGAACGATATGTCCAGTTTTTCTTCAATTTCTTCATCAGAACATAATTTTGGTGCGTTATTAAATACGCTACCAAAGGTTTCGGAGAGATAATTTATGGATTTCGTTGCTGTGTGAGAGACGATCGAGCTAACGTTAAAAGCATGTCCCGGTGTCTTATGATAATAGGGCCACTTTCTTAATTGACCTTTATCATCATAGGGCGGCAGAAGCCTCATCTTACCATAAGTAACAATAAAGTTATCTTCCGAATTTTTTCCGAAAATCCTCTTAAAAGAATACTTATAATACTTTCGCTTTAGTTTTGTATATATCCAACCAAGAAGTGCAACTAAGGCGCCCCCAATAACGTTAAATATTATTTGTCTTATATTCTCGTCCATTTCATTTAGTATGTAGCATTACCATCTTCCGAATCAATCCGATGTTCTATGCCGAATAGAAAAAATACTGTACTGACCCCTTTCGGTCGGTCTCACATGGTGGTGCTCTCGGCAGGAATCGAACCTGCACCACCTCCTTCGGAGGGAGGTGTTGTATCCATTCAACTACGAGAGCGGTACGCGCGGATTATGCGCGGAATTCCAATTTAATGTCAACCGCCTTGTCCTTTGATGAGCGGGCGTAGGTGATTCGCGCGGTTGATTTTTTGAACACATCCTCTATCTTTTTGGCGAGCCGTACCGCGAGCTGATTCTCGGTGGTGGTGATCTCCATGCCGCCATTCGTTTTTTTCATGGCGATCAGGCGATCCATCGGGTCTTTTTGATAGGCGCGATGCGTGAATGCGTGCACGAGGTTCGCCAGATGTTCCGCGATGTTTTTCGGAACATTGCTGATAGCGATCCTTCCTTCATATTCGTTATTTTTTATCGCGAGACACGCGGGGCAGACCGCGAAAGAAACAGCAAGATCTTCGCGCAAGTTTTTATAGTAGCGAAGGTTATGGTGCCACGACTTTTTGTAATACACGGCATTGCACGTCCCACAAAAAACAATGCCCTGCTTGCCTTTTTGGTTTTCACGCCATCCCGTCCGCGGCGCCATAAGTTCCAAGTGATGCTTTTTTTGTTTCATTGCCATATTGGTTTTGTTATATATACGTTTGCAGTATAGCACACAGAGGTAAGAGTTTCACCTTGACTTTCAGCTATTATATTGTATTATAGGTGGTATATGAAAAAGAATGGTCTGTATTATTTTTTGATGGCGGCAGTAATCATAAGCGCAGGAACACTGTATCCTTTTTTGCATGTGTATGCGACAACCGTAATCGCCAATGGAATGCTCGTGAAGGGTTCCGGGCCTGAGGTATATTTCACGGAAAATGGCATGCGGCGATGGATCTCAAGCGAAAAGATATTTGATGACTTTGAATTTCAGTGGGAAAGAATCCAGACTTTTTCGGACCAAGATGTTTTTGGGTATCCGCGCGGACGGGATATCACCTATGGATCGCAATATCCTGATGGCGCGCTGGTGCGCGCTGATGGCGTAAAAGTATATATAATTGAACGCGGTGCGCGCCGTTGGGTAGAAACCGAACAGGATTTTATCAATCTCGGGCTTGATTGGCGCGCAGTGCAAGACATTTCTCCTGCTCGCCTACAACGCGCGTACCAGGGGAAAGTGTTTGCCAATACACAGAGAATTCCGTTTCCGCTCACCGTGCTTTTGAATGTTCCGGATAAAACGCTTGAGGATACTACGGTAAAATTCAGATTTACCGGCGTGAGTGCGCGGCAAGATATTCGCGCCCTAAGCTTTGAAACGCTCCTTGAAGGAGTGGACACGGGGTGGGTCACGGTGGCACAAGAGCGCGCGATTACGCTTCCCGCGGGCGCAACCGCAAACTATCGTTTCTTTGTGCGTGCAAAAGACCCCGATGGCAATGCCGACCGCACGCCGGAGCTCTATGAGTTTGCGACAAAGTTCTCGCCGTATTACGGCATGGTGGTGATCAGCTCGGCAAATGCACGGACAACTGACCCTACGGCAGAGCACTTCATTATCCAAGGAAAATCAAAGGCGCTTGTGAATATTACCGGGTGGACAGTAGGCAGTGAGAAGTATCGCACAAGCTATATCATTCCTGATGCGTATGATGTTACTAATCATCCTTTTTTGGAGCGGAAGGGGGATATTATGCTCAACGACAAAGGCAAAGTAACCATCTATACGGGTGCCGGCGCTTCAGGGGTGAATTTCCGCATGAACAGCTGTATCGGGTATCTGAATAATTATTACAAATTCACGCCGGTGCTTCCTGTGATGTGTCCGAAACCGAATGTGCTCGAAACGCAGGAGCTCAGTTCATATTGCCAGAAAGTGATTGCGCAAAACGCGAGCTGTAAGGAATCGAACCTCAACGATATATTAATCAATACGGAATGCCGGGATTATATCTCCGCGCATTTTAATTATTCAAAATGCGTAGAAGCGAATTATAACTACTATGATTTTTTGAAGGATGAGTGGAATATATATCTCGCCCAAAACAGAGAAATTTGGGCAAATGAAGCGGATGCCATCCTTTTGCGGGATGAAAACGGCCTTGTGGTGAGCAGATATAAGTATTAGAAGGATTTTTGAAGTGGCGATGTAACATCTTTTGCCATCTAAGCGTCTGGAGTAAGCGAGGGGTGTTAATCCTCGCTTTTCATTTACTAATAGGACTTACGCGGTTAGCGAACTACTTCGTTAAAACCTCCGCTCTTCCTTCGCCGTAGCAGTACACTACGACTCAGATCAGTGCTCGGTTTCGCCTCGTATTTCATCTAACTGCGTAAGTCCTAACTAATTAAACAAAAATATGGCAAAGAAACTGCTTATTATGGCGAATATGCTGATCGTTTTTGCGTTCATCGGCATACTCACCGCGTTTGCACAAGTCCCTGACACTACTTCGCCGGTCATTACCGGTGTTGGCGCAACGGGCATCGCGCAGACAACGGCAACTATTACTTGGACTACCGATGAGGCGGCAGACGGGCAAGTTGCGTACGGTACGTCGACCGTATACGGTCTGTCGAGTTCGCTCGTGACGGCAACAACGACCGCACACAGCATTTCGCTCGCCGGTCTTACCGCATCAACCACCTATCATTATCTTGTGAAATCAAAAGACGTCGCGGGTAATCTCGCAACGTCAACAGATTATACGCTTACAACGCTTGCGCCGGTTGCCGATACGACTGCTCCGGTCATCTCTGCTATAACAGTTTCGGGCATTACCAACACATCAGCAACTATTAATTGGATCACCGATGAAGCGGCGGACAGCCAAGTGGAATACGGCACCTCGACCGCATACGGCCTGTTGAGCCCGTTGATCACCGCAACAACGACCGCGCATCACATCGCGCTCGATTCTTTGACGGCATCAAGTACATATCATTTTATCGTGAGATCAAAAGATTCAGCGGGCAATCTTGCAACGTCAACCGACCATGCGTTTGTTACGCTTGCCGCGCCGGTTGCTTCATCAAATCTCACGGTGAAATTAAAAGTGGAGCCGCGCGTGCTCAATACGGGAAGCAGGGGAAATTGGATCGAGGCGGAGGTGACATTTCCTCGCGGAACGGATATCCGGACATTAGACGTGGCATCCATCAAATTAAACGGCGCGATTTCGCCGGTGAAAGTGAAAACGACCAAGCAGAAATGGTATGAATCGTTCACGAGAAAAACGCCGAAAGCGGAAATGAAATTCTCGAGGGCGGAAGTCATCGATCTCTTGCTTTCGGGCGCTACGGCGACATCAACCACAGCAACAGCATCGTCAACATCTCCTGTTATTGAGAGACAGCAAAGAAACCTTATCGTATCGGGAACGATCGGCGGAAAAACATTTACCGGAACCACGTCGGTTTATCTGGTGATCCGCAAAGGAGGGATCCCGCCGGTTATTTTCTCGCATAAAGAAGAGAAGCGCGAGAACAAAGAAGCAAAGTGGGAGAAAGAAGAACGAGAACATCGGCTTGACCGCGTCATAACAGCAACATCAACCGCGACAACGACATCTCAGGTAGCTACCACAACGACACAAGTCGCACCGACAGCACAGGCGGTACAGAAGCATAAAAAAGACGATGATTCAATCTTTCGCAACCCGTTTCAATTCATTACTGCGCCTTTTGCGCCGATGAAGAAACAACAGAAAGAAATAAAAAAGGAGAATGAAAAGAAGGAGAAAAAGAAAGACCGCGATTAATTAAAAAATGTTCTTTTCAAAGCACGGCGCAACGCGCCGTGCTTTGTTTTTCCACTTGCGGTTGTTTGCGAATTGGAGGACTATAACAGTATGAGAATCATTGCCCATCTCGACATGGATGCATTTTTTGCCGCTATTGAGGAGCGGGACAATCCGCGGTTTCACGGCATGCCTCTTGCGGTGGGGTCAGACCCCATGGGCGGTCGCGGTCGCGGCGTGGTATCGACGGCAAATTATAAAGCGCGCGAATACGGCATTCATTCCGCGCTTCCCATTTCACAAGCATGGCAGTTTTCCGAGGCGGCGCGCAAAAGTGGGAAACCGCCAGTGATCTTTCTGCCGCCTAATTTTGAGCGATACACCGAAGCGTCAGAACATATCATGGCGATCATACGCGCGCACGCGCCACTCGTGGAGCAGGCGAGCGTGGACGAGGCATATTTTGATCTGAGCTTTTCCGGTTCATACGCAAAAGCAGAAAAGATCTGCCGCGCCATCAAGGAAGAAATAAAGCAAAAAGAAAAAGTGACCGCGTCTGTCGGCATCGGTCCCAATAAGCTTATTGCAAAAATCGCATCGGGCTTTCAAAAGCCGAACGGGCTTACGATGGTGAAGAAAGAAAATGCCGAAGCATTTTTGGAGCCGATGTCGGTGCGCGCCATTCCCGGCATCGGGCCAAAAACAGAATCGCTGTTTGGCGCGCGCGGCGCAAAAACAGTGCGGGATCTTAAAAAGTTTTCCCCTGAGGAGCTCGCAGAGCTGGCGGGAAAATGGGGTGCGGATCTGTATGAAAAAATACGCGGACGCGATGACGCTCCAGTGGTGGAGGAATACGAGGTGAAGTCGATTGGCGAACAAGAAACATTTGCCGAGGACACCAAAAGCGCAGAACTTATTTTTGATCGGCTTTCCGCGATGTGTAAAAATATCATGACGCGTCTTTCAGGCGACGGCTTCCGCACATTTAAAACGGTCGTTATCACTGTCCGCTTTGCGGGGTTTGAAACAAAAACGCGGTCGCATACTTTCCTCGACCCTCAGCGCACCATGAAGGCGCTTCAAACAGAAGTGTTCCGCCTTATGCTTCCATTTCTCGATGCGCGCGAAAATCCGAAGGGAAAGCTTATTCGACTGGTGGGGGTCCGTATCGAGAAGCTTGCATAGAATATGCAAATGTTGATAATTCTGTGTATAAGCTTGTGTGTAAACCGTTGATAAAAGATTTATACTATTGTTGGGAGTTATTATTAATAATAAATCATATGGCAGTACATTATGTGTGCAATGAATGCGGAGGCGTATCGGATGTACCAGGAGTGTGTCAAACGCAAGGATGTCATTTACACGGGAAGCCGTTGCGGGAGTGCCACTGCACCGACAATAAGCATGGTTTGCCGGAAGAAATAAAAATAGATGATATTGAGGATATCTTGAAGAAAAAGGAGGAATAATCAGTATATTCCGAAGCTCTTGCTTTTTTGACAGATATGGTGTATTATGTCTTCCATAAGTGTAGGTGGGTTTTCTCAAGGTATTTTATCCAAGAACGTCTCCGCGGCAAAAACGTCGGTGTGCGTGAGGAGAGCCGGCGAGGAACTGGTCGCCCTACTCACAAAAGTTAAGAATCAACATGGCAAAAAGATTATATGTCGGCGGTTTGCCTTACAGCACAACCGAAGACGAGTTGAAAGAGACTTTTTCGCAAGCAGGATCAGTAGAATCGGCAACGATCATCCAAGACAGGATGGCGGGCCGCTCTGCAGGGTTCGGCTTTGTGGAAATGTCGAATGACGACGAAGCCACAAAAGCTATCGAAATGTTCGATGGCAAGGACTTCAACGGACGCAGCCTTCGTGTAAACGAAGCACGCCCGATGGGGGAGCGCCCTCCGCGCAGAGAGGGTGGTTTCGGAGGCGGTCGCGGTCGCGATGACCGAGGTGGTCGCGATGATCGAGGCGGCAGACGAGAATACTAAACCATTCACGTTTTTAGAAAAAGTCCGGTGCATTTATGCACCGGACTTTTTCCTTTTAAAATCCTGCGAATACAGCACAAAAGCTTTTTTGTCATCCTACTACGATCGTAGTAGGATGACAAATCTTAGTAAGGGGTGGTATAATGGCGACGATGAAAAAAGTATTAGCACAGGATATAAAAAAATTCCAAAAAGAAATTTGGAAGCATTATCGCGCGCACGGGCGGCACGATATGTTGTGGCGAAAAACTACAAATCCCTATCGCATCGCGGTGTCTGAAATCATGCTTCAGCAAACGCAGGTGGCGCGCGTTACGGAAAAATACGGTTTGTTTATTAAAAAATTTCCGACATTCATGGCGCTTGCCCGCGCAACGCTTGCGGAGGTGCTTACGATGTGGCAGGGGCTTGGCTACAACCGGCGCGCGCTTTCACTAAAAAAACTCGCAGAAACAGTGATGCGCGAATACAAAGGCAAACTTCCGCATGAACCGGAAGAACTCGTGAAGCTTCCCGGCATCGGCGCGGCGACCGCCGGCTCTATTGCGGCATTTGCATTTAATCACCCGTCTCTATTTATCGAAACAAACATTCGCAGAGTATTTATCCATTTTTTCTTCTCGCGCAGTAAAAAAGTAAGCGATGATGCCATTATGCGATTAGTGATGCAGATGGTTGACCTGAAAAATCCGCGGGAATGGTACTTTGCGTTGATGGATTACGGCACGATGCTCGCCGCACAAGCAAAAGAAAATCCCAATCGCAAGAGCGCGCATTATGTGAAACAAAAACCATTCATCGGTTCAGACAGGCAGGTGCGCGGCAAGATCGTGGCGTTGCTCGTGAAGCACAGATCACTTACTGCACAAGCTACGGCGAAAGAAATACGCGAGCCGCGTGAGCGCATAGAAAAAATATTGGCACAGTTGAAAAAAGAAGGGTTCGTGCGATGCATAGGGAAGTCATTTCGCATTGTTTCATAGTCGTTGCCTGCCCGATTTTTTCGGGGTATCATAGAGTCATGGAACCGCAAGAGGAAAAACAGCTCAGCGTACGCGAACAGGTACGCACGCAGACCGTGGGATATATCGCTACGGCATTCGGGCTTGTCGCCGGTCTTGCGTGGAATGACGCGATCAAGGCGTTTATCGAAAACATCTTTCCATTAAGTCAGGACACGATGTGGGCGAAATTTGCGTACGCAGTTATCATTACCATGTTCGTGGTGCTGATAACGCGATATCTTTTGCGAGTAGTAAATAAAAAATAGTGATTTTTCATATTTCCCATGCTTGAGATTTCCTTAATGATCATCGCGGGATTTTTTGGCGGGTTTGTGGGTGCACAGGTTGGGAGCGGGGCTATGATTACGCTACCAGCTCTTTTGTTTTTAGGTCTGCCTCCCACTTTGGCGATCGGTACCAATATATTGTCGGGATGGCTCATAAATGTGGTTGCTTTTTTGAAGTATCTTAAGAGTGGAAGGATCGTTTTAGAGGCGCAAACCGCTTCTTTTTCAGTAGTTGCCTTTATTGGTTCATTGATCGGCGCGCAGTTGCTTCTTTACATCGATAAGTCGGTCCTCACGAAAATAGTCGCTTTTTTCTTTGTTGCGCTTATTGTCTTTGTATTAAAAAAACCGCCCTTACACCAAAAAGAAGGGCGGGTGATCAAGCAATGGCATATCGATGTCGCGGCAATACTTTCTTTTATCATAGGGATTTACGGCGGGTTTTTTTCTGTCGCGGTTACGACATTCTTCATGTTCGTTTTGGTGTATCTGCTCGGGAAAAGTCTGCTTGAGGCGGCGGCGGAGTCCGTATTTATTATTTCGATCGTCCTTAGCGTTGCCCTGATTATTTTTATTAAAGCGGGCAATATTAATTATTATTATGCGATTCCCCTTGCCGTCAGTTCTGTCGTAGGGTCATGGGTCGGCGCCGCAACGGCGATAAAGTTCGGCGATAAGTGGATACGAGGATTGCTTGTCGTTACTGTTCTTTTCGTGGTTATAAAATTATTAAGCGGGTTTTAATTCATTTGTGAAGAAGCATTTTACATCATTACGAATGACAGCGACATTTTGCGCAACGATCATAGGGGTTGGAATTTTTGTCTTGCCGTATATAGCTGCAAAAGTAGGTTTTATCGAAATGCTTGTATATTTCGCGCTTTTGACTGTTCCCGTGATTATTATTCATCGCCTCTTGGCATATATTGCGTGGGGAACCGATGGCATTGGGAGTATTCCTGATTATGCCGATAGATATCTCGGACCAAATGTAAGGAATTTCGTTCTTTTTATCTCCGCCACTAGAGTGGTGGGGGTTTTGCTGGCATATATCTTGTTGGGAGGATTTTTCTTGCAGTCGTTGCTGCGTCCGTATTTCGGCGGGAAGGAGATTTTTTATACCACAGCATTTTTTATTTTCGCATCTTTTCTGATCTATAAAAAAGAGGCGGATGGCGAGAGCGGGAAACGAGATCTGTTCGCTCTGTTTTTTGGATTTATCGCTCTTTTTGTTCTTACCGTAAAAGCTTTACCGGTATTTGATTTTTCTTATTTAAACAACGGAATCAACATACAAGAAGCGGCCTTGCCGTTCGGAGTGATACTTTTTGCGCTTTGGGGCTTGCATACGGTACCCATGCTAAAGAAGGAGGCGCAAGAGAGCGGAGGTATTAAAGAATACATAAAGGCGATCGACCTCGGCATTATTATTTCCGCGCTGTTTTACGTCGCTTTTTTTGCTGTTATTTTGGGAGTCAGCGGAGCGCGGACATCGCAAGATGCTCTTTCGAAATTCGTTGAGATTGTCGGAGGGAATGTTGTGAAAATCGGGTTTGTTTTCGGCCTTTTTATCATTCTTGATTCTTTCCTTGCCTTGGGCGTGAGTTTGCGGGATATATTTCACACAGATGCAAAGCTTTCTCGGGTCATTTCTTGGGTATTCGCCTGTTTCCTGCCCCTTTCTCTTTTTTTAATGGGATTTAAGGATTATGTGAGTATTATTTCTATTGTCGGCGCGTTTTTATTCGCTATGGAGGGCATCATTGTTATTCTTATGTATCAGCGGTTTTCTAGCCAGGTGCTTCAAAAGCGTTCCCCGTTGTATGTTTCCGCATTGGCTATTGCTCTGTCAGGTATAATAGTTGCTGAATTCTGGTATTTCATCATAAAATAACAAAAAAATAATGATCACATTCGATGAATTTAAAAAAGCGGAATTGCGCGTGGCGAAGATCGAGGCGGCGGAACGTGTGGAGGGGTCTGAAAAACTCATAAAACTGCAATTGGATCTCGGTGCGGACCCTTCGACAAGCTCAGGGCAGGAAAAGCGGCAGATCGTCGCGGGCATCGGCAAGCGATATACGCCCGAAGAGCTTGTCGGGAAGCAGATTATCATCGTCGCCAATCTTGCGCCGCGCGCGCTCATGGGTATTGAAAGCCATGGGATGCTGCTTGCGGCAAGCAGTGATGAGGGGCCGATTTTGCTCATGCCAGAAAAAGAAGCGCCGGCGGGCGCGCAGGTGGGGTAGTATGCAATAACTTTCTAAAGCATGGCGGTAATCGGAAAAAGAGAACGAAACATATTTGATCCGAAGGCGAAAGCGCCGTTCAAGCTCAGTCGTTCGCGGCTTGAGAATTTTTTGCGGTGCTCGCTGTGTTTTTATCTCGATCGCCGGCTTGGCGTGGATCAGCCGCCGGGGTTTCCTTTTACGCTCAATAATGCGGTAGACCATCTGCTCAAAAAAGAATTCGATATTCATCGTGTCGCGAAATCCGCGCACCCTTTGATGGAGCAATACGGCGTGGATGCGGTGCCGTTTGAACATCCCGATCTTGAAAAGTGGCGGGAGAATTTCGTTGGTATCCAGTATTTACATGGACCGACGAATTTTATCATAACCGGTGCGGTGGATGATATTTGGACAAACCCGAAAGGTGAGCTTATTGTGGTGGATTACAAAGCGACAAGCACGGAAACAGAGATAACGCTTGATGCCGAATATCGGCAGGCGTATAAGCGGCAGATGGAAATATATCAGTGGCTTTTTCGCCGCAACGGGTTTGTGGTTTCAGATACGGGCTATTTCGTGTATGTGAATGCGCTGAAAGATAAAAAAGCGTTCGACAAAAAGCTGGAATTCGAGGTGAAGCTTTTGACACACATGGGGTCTGACGCATGGGTGGAAAAAACCATCACTGACGCATATGCGTGCCTGATGAAAAATACGCCGCCCGCGCCGACAAAGGATTGTGAGCATTGCGCCTACCGCGAGGCGGCAAACAAAGCGCTGGGGGAATAAAATGCTATGCGGCGCGCTCGCTTTCTTCCGCGTGAAATTGGCGTGCCACTTCTTCCGCAATGGAGTGGATCTTGCCTAAGTACGCATCGGATTCTTCCTGCGGGTCTGGCAGGTCATTCACGATCATCGCGCCTTTTTTATTGAATGTTTCCTCGCTTTTTTGCGGGTTTTCCGTCAGATCAAAACGATACATGTGTGTTTCGCCGTTGGTATCGGTATATTCTATAAAGCAATCTGTTCCGTGATACCAGTCTAAGGAGGTATCCGCACTGCTGTAAAACCGTATTCTTTGCATATCTTCGTCGTCAGTAATGCCGAGCAGATCGGCAATCTCTATGCGCAAATCACGCGCAAACTCTTTCTGCGGATTTGTCGGGTCGTCATCCTGGAATCGTTTCGCAATATCCAATGAATGATTGAAGCTTAAATAGGTATTTTTCTCATTTTCAGGGGAAATATCAGGCTTTGGCATATCTTCAAATTTCCCGCGTATTTTTTGCGCCGCCTCAAAGCGCGCCCAATTGGCAAGCGCGTCATAATACGCGTCGTCTTTCTTTACGCCGCCGACAAAATCTCGTTCGAACATTTTTCCCGTGTACCCGTGTTTTTCCGGGTTATAGCGCATTCCCATATGGTTTTATTATATAGAAATACGCCATAAGAAGCAAAAAAGGGAAAAAAAGAGTTTAATGTTATACTTTACTATATGACAAAACGGCTTTTTGTATCTGTTGAGCTTATGGAATCACGCCTTGATCCTGCCGGCGTACGGTATGAGAAGCTCGAAACTTTTTTATTTGGTATACGCATATGAAAAGACATCAGCTACCTTCCGGTGAAAAATTGAGCGGATTGTCAAGCCAAAAATGGTTGTTATTTTGCCCGTATTTTGATAGATTAGGCAGATATGGAGGGAGAACAAAAACAAGAAATAGCGCCGGAATCGCCACGTTATAAGACGCTGGCGGCTAAGGCCGCTATTGCTGTCGGCGCGGCGCTCATGCTGTGCGCGGTGGTTGTTGCGATAGGATATGCCATGCTGATTGCGCGTACGCAAAAACCGTTATCGCCGGTGGTAATGCCAGAGCGGATATTCATAGTTGAAAAAGGAGATAATGCAAAAACGATTGCCGCGCGGCTTGAACGCGAAGGATTTATTGCTGACGCTTTCCTTTTTGAGTTTTACGCGTGGAACAGGCGGCTTTCTTATTCTCTGCAGGCGGGGAAGTATTTGTTGAGCGCTTCACTGTCGCCAAAAAGCATTGCAGAAAAAATTGCGCGGGGTGAGGTTGCGCGCGATATCATCACCGTCACTATCCCCGAGGGGTATGGCATTTGGACGATAGAAACGAAACTGCGCGAAGTGGGTCTGCTCGCGCAAGAAAAAAGACACCTGATCGATTTTACCGTACGCGAGTTTAGCGCGCGGCACGATTTTTTTTCCGATGCGCCCAAGGACGCGAATCTTGACGGCTATTTATTTCCCGACACCTACGAATTTGAACGGGAGGCGACGCGTGATGAAATTGTCGGGAGAATGCTTGATAATTTTGGAAGGAAACTTGATGCGCTGTTGCGAGAAGAGATACGCCGCCAAGGAAGAAGTATTTTTGATATTGTGATAATGGCGTCTATGATACAAAAAGAAGTCATTACCGCAGAAGACATGCGGCTGGTCTCCGGATTGTTGTGGAAACGCATTGCTATCGGTATGCCGCTTCAGGTGGACGCGACGGTGTCGTATGCGTTGGATAAAAACGATCTCACGCGCGCGGACCTCGCTACGGATATGCCGTACAACACGTATCTGTATAAAGGCCTGCCGAAAGGACCCATCGGCAACCCCGGAAAAGAAGCGTTTCTTGCCGCGGTATACCCGACCGAAAATGATTACCTTTTTTATATTTCAAAACCAAACAAAGAAACCGTGTTTTCGCGTACGCTTAAAGAACATAACGCCGCCGTGGTAAAATATTTACGATGAGCAAACACCCGCAACTCGCATTACTGACAAAAAGTTTTCATGAGGGAACGCACGCGCATGCGTATCTTTTTTACGGTGGGAGCATGGACGAAAAAAAAGAGGTTGCGCGCGCGTTTGCCGCGCTCGCAACGGAGCATGAGGGCACAGGAGCGCAGAACCCCGATGTGCTGATGGTGGAAGCGCGAGCCGGCGAAGACAAAGTGCTTATCGGCCAGATACGGCAGATCAGGGAGTTTTTTTCGCTCGCGTCGTATTTCGGCGGGCACAAAGTGGTTATCATTGATGCGTTTGACCGGATGGGGCAGACCGCATCAAGCGCATTGCTCAAAATTCTCGAGGAACCGCCCGCAAAAAGCGTCATTATACTGCTTTCCGACCACCCCGCGATGATCATGCCGACCATTCTTTCTCGGGTGCAAAAAGTGCGTTTTTCAGGGTCTGAAACGACAGACGATGCTATTGACAAAAGGAAAAAAATAGTATACGATTTAGTGAATCTAATTTCTGCAAATATCGCGCGGAGATTTGCGGTTATTGAGAAGATAACCAAGGATGAAGATAGCGATATTTCCGGCATCCTTACGCAGTGGGCTTCGTTTTTCCGCGATGTAAGTTATTGCGTGGCGGGAGGAAGCAAAGAATTTCTGGAGAACACATGGTGCAGTACGGACATAGAGAAAGTTCTGGATGAAAAAAAATACACGCTCGCACAGCTTCATTCAATTATTTCAGAAATAGTAGAGGGAGCACATATCGCAAAAACAACAAACGCGAACAAGCGTTTACTCCTCGAGAATATTGTTTTGATGTTCTAATAATAAATATATGAACCCGTTAGCGCTTATCATCGTTATTGCCATCATTGCTTCGGCAGTGCTTATATTCACGCCTCTTTCGATGAATGAGATCATCGCGTCCTTTCCGCTGTTTCAGTCGTTTGCGAACAACAACGCACCGCTTGCGCAGAGTGATATTGCGATAGATAAAGCGAGTATTGTCCGTTCGGTCGACAGCGGCACAACATGGTTCCCTCAGGTTGCGATCGACGCGGGGAAAAACATCCCTTCGGTGAGCGTGCTGAATCTCACGCTTGACCACGCCAACTCCAATATCATTTACGCGGGCACGGAGGGCGACGGCTTGTATAAGAGCGTCAACAACGGCCAGAATTGGGAGAAGATGTTTGACCGCAACCGTATTCTTGCCGATAACGCGATCGTATTTGACGTGGCGCAAGATCCGCGTGATGTGAATAATATCTACATCGCATCATTTCAGAACAAGTACGGCGTATTTTTGAAATCGACCGACGGCGGGATGTCATTCACGCAGACATATATTTCCCAGCTTGAAAATTATCCGGTGGGAGCGATCGCGCTACATCCCTCTTTCAGTAACATACTTTACATTGGAACGGGGCAAGGTGGCGTGTTCATGTCGGAGGACCACGGAGAAACATGGAAAGTGGTCAAATGGCTCACGGGTCCCGTGGCAAACTTGGTCATCAACCCGAATAACGCATCGGAGATCTATGCGGTGCTGGCCGGTCGGGGCTTGTTTCGCTCGACCGACGGCGGACGCGAATGGAAAGAATTTTCGCGCGAACTGTCGCGGATCTCGGCGTACAATAACGTCATCATGTTCTCAATGGACCCGGGAAATTCAAATATCTTATATCTCGCGCTTGCAAACGGGCTTGTCCGGTCGGAAAACAAGGGAGCTACATGGGAATTCGTGAAGATCCTTATCCCGCCAAACGCGCTTCCCGTTGACTCTATCGCGGTTGATCCGAAAAATTCCAGGAAAATATACGTCGGCGTCGGCTCGCTGATATATCAATCGCTTGATGGAGGCATTAATTGGAGCATGCAGAAGCTCGCTACGCAAAAACGCATCAGCGACATCATTATTGACCCGAAAGACACGCAAAGCATTTTCTTTGCGATGAAGAATGTGAAGAAATAAGCAAGATGTGGTAGTATAGTGGTAATGAATAAAAAGATTACGCGGGTAATTCTTTTCCTGTGCATACTCGGCGCACTTGTTTTTAGTGCGCTTTTTGTGTGGAAAAACGGACGACTGCCGTTTGTTGCTCAAAAGCGCGCGGATACCGGCGGCTCCGTTGTATCTGCGACCTGTGCGCCAAGTAAAATTGATCTGTTTGGACAGGTGCCGGATACGGATCGGGCGAAGAGTGTAGCTTCTTTGCTTGATCGGGCAAGCAGGGATATATTTAGAGCGCACCAGGTGTATCAGGCACATCAGAGCGAAGAGAATGCACAACAGCTTCGAAATCTTGCGGTAACCCGCAAAAACCTTCTTGTAGAGACGCTACAGCGCAGTCCCGATGCGGCATTTTTTTCATTGTTGTCGCAAGGAGAATTAAATACTCTTTCTCTGCTTACATTAGGTTGCGTGGAAATGCCGACAATAATAGAAGGATTAGTTGAGATAGATCATATTGATTTGTTGAGCGGATCAACGCAGAATTACTACGCGCTTGTTACTGAAAACGGGGAGCGCATTTCTCTTTTTCCCGCGCTGGGGGCAGATGAAGACCTAATTTCTGGCGCGCGGGTGCGGGTGAGCGGATATCGGATTGATGATATGGTTATATTTGACGGCTCAAACGCGGAAAATGTGAAAACAGAGCAAGATATTTTTGGGTGGGTGAATACGGCATCTGCCGCCGTAGCTGATGCCATGGGAGATCAAAAGACGGCGGTGCTTTTGGTGAATTTTCAAAATACAGCACAGCCAAGCCTAACAAAAGCAACAGTCCAAGATTTGCTTTTTAATCAAGCAAACAGTTATTTCAACGAAATTTCATACGGCAAAACAGGTTTTTCCGGCGACATATTCGGATGGTACACGATACCGATTAATCAGACATGTAATTATATTTTAGCTCAGGGTGCGGCAGTGCAAGCCGCTGATCTTGACGTGAACTTCACACAATACAGCCGGCTGGTGATTATTGCTCCGTTTGGGCCAACGTGTACATTTGGAGGGCGTAGTTCGCTGGGAAAGATTTCCGTGAGCACTTCCGATGGAGTGGCGCAAATGTCGGTGGCGAGTCTTTTGACGAGTAATTTTACGTTACACACCGCAGGACACGAACTCGGGCATGGACTTGGCGTGGAGCACGCAAATTTTCTTAATTGTGGCACTGTATCCAGCTCTTCTTCCGGTTGTATGAACGTCGAGTATGGCAATCCTTATAGTATTATGGGAGAAAGTGCGAAGATGGGGCACCCTGATGCGTTCCATAAAGAGTATATCGGATGGTTTAATGCGCCCAATATTACTACGGTGACTAATAACGGCACCTATGTGCTTGCGCCGATAGAAACAGTTTCGTCGGGGCTTCAGGCGTTGAAAATTCCGCGCGGCCAGAATGCATATCTTTTTGCGGAATATCGCCAGCCCATCGGTGTTGATGCCGCATTTTCAAGTTATACGGGCTCGGATGTATTTCAGGGAGCTCTTGTGGTTGTTCAGAATCCGTTTCGATCCCAATCGCTTCTTATTGATACGACGCCTCCCGCGAATAATAAAACGACCACGGTACTTGTAGGACAAACATTCACCGACCCCGCATCAGGAACCGCGATAGCTGTTACTGGCAGAACAAGCACGGCGCTTACCGTGAATGTGACGCTTGGCAAGACGGATTTTGATCCGCCGGCGATTACCATTATTTCTCCGCTCCAGGATGCGGTTGTGTCCGGAACAATTACAATGTCTGCGGATGCGGTTGACGCATCCGGCATTGAAAAAGTAGAGTTTTATAAAGATTGCACTGCCATGGGAGTGCCGTTTGCGGTTGATACCGTTACTCCTTATCAGGCATCATTAGATACCACACAGCTGTTGGACGGCAGTAATACATACATAAAAGTTGTTGCTTATGATCTTTACAGCAACAGCAGAGCACGATGTTGGCCGGTCACGGTATTGAATGGTTCCGACACCACGCCGCCGACTATTTCTGTTATGGCGCCCGCTAACGGGGCAACAGGCAATAATCCCGTGCAGTTTCAAGTTATTGCATCGGATGATAGAGGGATACAGACGATAGAGTTTTACAAAGACGGCGAGAGCGTACCGCTTGCGACAAATATTACAGGAATCGCTTCGGCGACGCTCTCGCTGGGAGCGCATGCCTTTTTTGCGCGGGCTAGAGATCTAACGGGAAATACCACGGACTCCGTCACTATCTCATTCACAGTTTCCGGCGGCGCAGATGCTGTTGCCCCGACGGTTTCCATGACAAGTCCCGCGGCTAACGCGATGGTATCGGGTACGGCGGTTACGCTTTCTGCGACCGCCTTCGACAACGTTTTGGTTGCCGGAGTGCAATTTAAGGTTGACGGTGTAACTATTGGCGCGGAAAGTACCGCGGAGCCATATTCTGTTGCGTACAACAGCGCGATAGCCACAAATGGCTCCCACACGATCACTGCGACGGCGCGTGACGCCGCCGGCAACACAACCACTTCATCAGGAGTAACGGTGACGGTAAACAACGTAGCCACAGACACGACGCCTCCCACCGTATCTTTGACGGCGCCCGCCGCCGGCGCGACAGTGTCGGGCAGTACGGATCTTTCCGCGAACGTAACGGACAACGTCGGGGTGCAAAAAGTTGATTTCTACCGCGACGCAAGCGTACTGTTGGGAACCGACACCACAAGCCCCTACAGTTTTGCATGGAACACCACCGCAATAGCTAACGGCACCCATACTTTTTTTGCCCGCGCCTATGACACATCGGGCAACCAAGCTTCCACTCTTTCCCGCTCTGTGACGGTGAATAATGTAGTTGTCGCTCCTCCTCTGCCGACCAATCCGACGGTAGTGAACCCTCCTCCCGCTTCTTCTTCTCAAATTGTGACCGTCAAGGGAATCGTGTCGGTTACGCTTGTCGCGCCGGCAACCGCGCCCGTGGCGACGGTGGAATTTTATCAAGATACCCAGACTACGCCATTTGCTGTCATAAGTTCCGCGCCGTTCGTAGCACCGTGGAACACGACAAGTATGGCGAATGGGAATCATACGGTGCACGTACGAATACATTTTACCGACGGCAAAGTAACGAACTCCAGCATTACGTTGAATATGCAAAATTAAGCAGGCGCGCTTTACGAGACCCCTATCTCTATGCAATACTTATAAACCTATGTATCACAGCGAACTTAAACGCATGCGGGAACAAATGGAGAAGACCGTGGAGCATTTCAGGGATGAAATCGTGTCGCTCCGCACCGGACGGGCGTCGCCCGCGCTCGTGGAAGGCATTATGGTGGAATATTACGGGCAAACCACGCCGCTGGTGCAGATCGCTTCCATTTCCTCGCCGTCTTCTCAGATGCTCCTCATCCAGCCGTGGGATAAAAACGCGCTTGAGCCGATCCAAAAAGCGATATTGCAATCGCCGCTGGGCATCGCGCCGATCGTCGATAAAGATAGTATCCGGCTCATGCTTCCCTCAATGACGGAAGAGCGGCGTACGGGGCTCATTAAACTGCTTGATCAGAAGGTGGAAGAGGCGCGCATAACTATCCGACAGGAACGGGAAGAAGCGATGCGAAAGGTTCAGAAAATGAAGGAAGAAGGAACGCTCCGCGAAGACGATTTTTTCAAAGCAAAAAGCGATATCCAAAAGATCGTAGACGAATTCAATAACGAAAAGATAAGAGCACTGCGCGACAAAAAGGAGAAAGAGATCATGACCGTATAATAGATATCCTATGATCGCGCTTACTATTTTACTTTTTATCGGCATATTGGCGCTTCTCATCGTTGCGCACGAATGGGGGCATTTTATCGTGGCCCGGAAAGCAGGCATTCGCGTCGATGAATTCGGTTTTGGTTTTCCTCCAAAGATATTTTCAGTGAAGAAAGGACAGACGGTATATTCAGTTAATCTCATCCCGCTTGGCGGATTTGTGAAGATCCACGGCGAAGACGGCGAAGGACAAGGGGATCCGGACAGTTTCACATCGCGTTCCGTGCCGACGCGCATTGCGGTGGTGCTTGCGGGTGTTACGATGAATTTTTTGCTTGCGGCGGTGCTGTTGTCGTTCGGTTTTTGGTATGGTCTTCCGCAGGTGGTGGACGGACAAACGGGACGCACTGTCCGCGACGCGAAAGTTACGATTTTGCAAATTGCTCCCAACTCGCCTGCTGAGACCGCGGGTATTAAAATGGGCGATGCCATTGTGGGAGTTTCTTTTTTGGGGGCGCGGGAAGATATCAGCGAAGTAAAAGCGGCTCAAGAATATATTAACGCGCATCGCGGGCAGGAATTTACGCTGGTGCTTGAACGCGGAAGCGAACAGCTCGAAAAGCAGGTGACGCCTCGAACCGAAGTCCCTCCGCAAGAAGGAGCGCTTGGCGTGGTTCTTGAAAAAACAGGCATTGTTTCATATCCGTGGTATCGCGCAATACAGGAAGGCGTGACGGCGACCGGGGAAATGACCTTGACATTCCTGAAAACATTCTATATAATCATTGCGCATTTAGTGAGTGAAGGAAAATTAGTGGCGGACATCGCGGGCCCCGTGGGCATCGGCGCGCTGACGTATCAGGTTACCCAGCTTGGGTTTTCGTATATCATTCAGTTTGCCGCGATTTTGTGCATTAACCTTGCGATCATCAACAGCTTGCCGTTTCCGGCGCTTGACGGCGGGAGGACGATATTTTTACTTATTGAAGGAGTGAAAGGGTCGCCAGTAAGCAGGCGTTTTGAATATATTGTGCATGCAACAGGGTTTGTATTGCTTATTTTACTGATGATCGTGGTTACCGTGCGCGATGTCGTGAAGTTGTTTTAAAACTTTGCATTACGAAACGCCATCTTCTTCGTTCCGCCTCGAATCTGACATTTCGTAATGCAAAGTTTAGTTGTTCTTTTCCAAAACCCATAATCCCGCCACCGAGGATCTGTATCGGGGAAGGAGGCAGTATGAAAAAGGAAATAGCAAAAGAAATGCTTTTGCACCTGCGCAATGGAAGACCGGACAATCTAATGTTGATATGCGAGATGACCGTTGTGTGCCGGGACCATGTAATACGGAATCGCGAAAACAACAACAGGGGGTCCAGTATGTACACGCCTGAAGAAGGAGAGATCGCTGTGATCGGAGGAGAGCTCGTTGATGAAGTACTTCCACTTCTCAAGAAAGAAGATCTCAATGGTGTTGAGGCCGTGTTACGAGGGTATGCATCGTAAAAAAGTTTGCTGAGTTTTTGGGTCGGGATACTATTCCCGGCCCCTTATTTTTTTACGCAAAAAATACTGCTTGCAACCGCGCATAATACCTGATAATCTTAGGTGGATGGAATCAGAATAAAATCAACTTGAGAGGTCTTACCATGAGATGATTTCAAGGCGCGACGACGAAGATGTAGTTTGTACTACATTGAGGAGGATCAACGAAGAAATCAGCCATGGTAAGACCTCCCGTGGGGCGGGCGAATTCAGGCAAGCTTCTTCGTTGCTCGTCGCTCACGTACCACGAGGCACGCATCACTCCTTGCGCCTCGAATCTTGCCTGAATTCACTCCGCTCAATTGATTTTATTCTGATTCCATCCACCTTAAACATGTTACAGTCTCGCGCATTCATAAAAACGAAAAAAGAAGCGCCGAAAGACGAAGCGAGCGTGAACGCGCAGTTGTTGTTACGCGGCGGCTACATTGATAAGCTGACGAGCGGCGCATACTCATTTTTACCGCTTGGGTTTATCGTGCTCAAAAAAATAGAAACGATCATCCGCGAAGAAATGAACGCGATCGGCGGGCAGGAGCTTTTCATGCCTGCGTTGCATCCGAAAGAATTATGGGAAGAAACGGGGCGGTGGGCGAGCATGGACGATCTCTATAAAGTAAAAGACCGGCAGGGGCGTGAATTTGCGCTGGGGACCACGCACGAAGAAGTGATAACCGATATCATGCGCAAACGCACGATCTCGTATAAAGATCTCCCGCTGTATTTGTATCAGATGCAGACGAAATTCCGCGACGAATTGCGCGCAAAGTCCGGCCTGTTGCGCGGGCGCGAGTTTATCATGAAGGATCTGTACAGTTTTCATGCCTCGGAAGAAGACAGAAAAAAATACTATGAGGTCGTCAAGAAAGCGTACGTGAAGGTATTTTTACGATGCGGGCTGAGCACCATTATCACTGAAGCGTCGGGCGGGGCATTTTCAAAGGATGTGTCGCATGAATTCCAAGCGCCGACCGAAAGCGGAGAGGATCTGGTGATATTCTGTCAGAAATGCGACTGGGCGAAAAATGTCGAGATCGCGGATGCAAAGGCGGGCGACCCGTGCCCCTCGTGCGGTAACATTCTCAGCGAAATAAAGTCTATAGAAGTAGGCAATATCTTTACGCTCGGCACGCGGTTCTCTTCACTGATGAACGCCGTATTCACGGACAAAGACGGGTCCGTAAAGCCAATGATCATGGGGTGTTACGGCATGGGGCTTGGGCGTATTTTAGGAACGGTGGCGGAGGTAAATCACGATGAACGGGGGGTCTTGTGGCCCCGCGAACTTGCGCCGTTTGACGTGCATATCGTGCCGCTTGCTTCAAAAGACGTAAAAATAACGAAACGCGTGTTTGCCGAAGCGGCAAAAATATACCGCGCATTGAAGGATACCATGTCGGTGCTGTATGATGATCGCGAGACGGCAAGCGCAGGCGAGAAATTCGCGGATGCCGATCTTATCGGCGCGTTTCAGAGGATCGTAATCTCGGAAAAAACATTAAAAGAAAAAAAAGTTGAACTGAAAAAACGAAGCGAACAAAAAGTGAAAATGGTAACGGCACGGCAAGCGATAACAACGGTGGGAGCGCAGTATAAAAAACGGAAGGGCGCATAAACGGGAGCGACACTACGCATATGATCGATAAATTTTTCGGCTACTTTTCAAAAGACCTCGGTATTGATCTGGGTACGGCAAACACGCTCGTGTACGTACGCGGCAAAGGCATCGTGATCAACGAGCCGTCGGTCGTCGCGGTGAACCAAAAAACAGGCCAGATCATTTCTATCGGCGAAGCCGCAAAAAGCATGGTAGGCAGGACGCCCACGCATATTACCGCAACGCGGCCACTGGTGAACGGCGTTATTTCTGATTTTGAGGTCACCGAGCAGATGCTGCGGTTTTTCATCGACAAGGTGCATAAAGACAGCATGTTCATAGTGATTCCCCGCCCGCGCGTGGTGATTGGCATTCCTTCGCAGATCACCGAAGTGGAAAAGCGCGCAGTGGAGGATGCGGCGCGCAATGCGGGCGCGAGAGAAGTGTTTTTGGTGGAGGAGCCTGTTGCCGCCGCCATCGGCGCGCGTATGCCTATTCAGGATGCGGTAGGGAGTATGATCGTTGACGTCGGCGGCGGCACCACCGATATCGCCGTGCTATCGCTTGGCGGCGTCGTGGTATCGAAAAATCTCAAAATTGCCGGCGATAGATTGAACGAAGACATCGTGCGGTATGCGCGCGATGAATATAAATTGCTTATCGGCGAGCCGGCGGCGGAAAGAGTGAAGATATCTATCGGGTCGGCATATCCGCTGGATGAAGAGCTCGATGACGTTCTCCGCGGCAGGGATCTCATTTCCGGCCTGCCCAAGGAAATTACGGTGACCAATGAGGAAATACGAAAAGCAATGGCTCATTCTGTCGGCGCGCTTGCCTCAGCGGTGCGCGCGGCGGTGGAAATGACCCCGCCGGAGCTCGTTGCCGATCTTATCAAGAACGGGATCGTGCTTTCAGGTGGCGGTTCGCTTTTGCGCGGACTGGACACGCTTATTGAAGAAGAAACGAAAATTGCCGTGCGTATTGCGGAGGATCCTCTTACCTCGGTAGTGATCGGCACAGGTATTATTCTTGAGAATTTAGGCGCGTATACGGATGTGTTGGTGAAATCGCAGTACGAATAAAAACTCACTTCATCATGGGAGGATCGCGCAATAAAACAAAGTGGATCATGGTGTCTACAGCAATGATAGCGCTGCTTATTTTTTTCGCGCGCATCGGAAACACCGCTCCGTTTGAAGATATCATGGTGCGCGCGACAGCTCCGCTTACGGCGAGCGCGGCGTATGCGTGGCGTGCCGCCTCGGGGCTTGGCACGACGGCGTTTGATATGAAGAACGCACGCGAGGAGGTTGCGGTGTTGCGCGAGGAGAATCAACAGCTGCAGGAAACGGTCATGAAAAACGCCGAACTTATACGGGAAAACGAAGCGCTCCGGGCGCAAATGGGTGTTGGCGCGGCCCGCGAGCGCACGCTTATGGACGCCAAACTGATTGCGTTCGACCCTCTTTCTTTTACGCACTATGCCGTTATCAACCGGGGTGCGCGCGACGGGGTGCGCGAACAAATGCCGGTCATTATGCCGGGAGATGTGGTGTTTGGCAAGATCAAAAATGTTCACGAAACGACATCCGAGGTGATGCTGATCACCGATAACGAGAATAAGGTAAGCGGGGTAACGGCGTCAGATACGGCAAGCGGCGTACTTGCCGGCATGCAAGGAGGCGCCTTGCTTCTTGATCTCATTGAAAAAAGCGCAGTAATCTCTCCTGACGAGCTTGTCGTGACGTCCGGGCTTGATGGCGTGTATCCCCGCGGGCTTATTATCGGCACAATCATAAAGATCATTTCACAGGAGAAAGGAATCTTTCAACAAGCGCACCTTACTCCCGCATATGAAAACACCCTTCCCTCAATAGTATTTATCATAACAGGACAGCAATAATGAATGTTGCCATTTTTTTTGTTATTGGCATTGCTGTTGTAGTGCAGTTGACGGCGGCGCACCCGATGCAGGCGCTCGGAGCGCCGTTTAATTTTGTGCTCGCCGGAGCGGTGCTGTCCGGATTTTTTTACGGGAATTATCGCGGTGTGGCGATCGCGGTGTTTGTGGCTGGTCTTGTTCTTGACGCATATTCGGGTGCGCCGTATGGCACGATCACTGCCGGTCTTTTGGCGGCGACAACGGTACCCGCCGTGCTTTCAAATATTGTGCCGCGTGAGCATTTTTTACATTTTCTTTTCTACAGTATCATTGGGACGCTGAGTTTTTACGGCACGGCGCTTATTACTATGAAGGCGGCGAATTTTTCGTTCAGTATTCCGTGGACCGCTGCGGCCCGCGCGATCATGGTTGCTATCGCGGGGATGGTGGTATTATATGGAATATATCAATGGAGTATTTTGTTAAAAAATCGGAGAAATGGCAGATAGAACCCGAAGAGATCCTGCTTGATAAGCGCTCTGCGGATAAACTTGACTATGCGCAGCTTGAAACGCCGCTCTCGGCGCGGAATTTTATAGCGCTTGTCGCGCTTGTCGCGCTTGTATTTTTTGGGTTTACCATTCGGGCGGCGTATTTGAGCGTATGGAACGGGGATGCCTATGCCCTTATGGCGCAAAAAAATAAAACGAGAAATTATCCCATTCTTGCAAAGCGAGGCATCATATACGACAGGAATTCCATACCGCTTGTTGAGAATGTGCCGAGTTTTGACGTGGTTGCCGTTCCTGTTGATCTCCCGCGGGCGAAGGCGGATCGGGAGCGGCTCGCCGATGCGCTTGCTGACGCGCTTGGCGTGCTGAGGGAGGAAATGCGCGCGCAGTTTGCGCGCATTGATCTTGCGCGCGTGGACCCGGTGCTGATCTCAGACAATATTTCCCGTGAGAACGCGCTCTTTTTTGAAACCAATACCTATCAGTTTCCGGGTATCGAGGTGAAAAAGAACGCGATCCGTTTGTATCCGAAAAAGGAGTATTTCGCGCAAGTGCTGGGGTATGGCGGCAGAGTGTCGGAGGACGATATGCAGGATAACGCCGAGCTTTTTTCAATCGATACCATAGGAAAAGAGGGCGCCGAGCTTGCCTATGATGAATATCTCCGCGGGACGAACGGAAGTATGGAGCGCGAGATAGACGCGGTGTCCCGTGTGGTGAAAGAAAAACAAGCGCGGGAAGAAAGTATCGGTATGAATGTCGTGCTGACGATCGATGCCGCGCTTCAAGAAAAGATAGCGGAGGTGCTTATGCGCCAGCTTGCGCTTACGTCAGAAGCGCGGGGAGCCGCGGCGGTGGCTATGGACCCAAAAACAGGCGAGATCCTTGCATTGGTCAGCGTCCCTTCCTACGATAATAATATATTTTCCACGCCTTCCGCGCGGAAGGCGTATCAACAGTTGCTTGCAGACCCCGCAAAGCCATTTTTTAACAGGGCGATCGCCGGCACGTATCCCCCCGGCTCTTCGATCAAACCGTTTATCGCATATGCGGCGCTCAAAGAAGGGGTGGTGACCACGCGGACGCAGGTGATGAGCACTGGAGCTATTGTGGTCCCTAATCCGTATAATCCCGATGCGCCTGCGCTGTTTCGCGATTGGAAAGCGGGAGGGCACGGCATGGTTGATGTATATAAAGCGATCGCGGAATCGGTGAATACGTATTTTTATACGATCGGAGGGGGGTATGGAAATATTGAAGGTCTTGGTATTGCACGCATGAAAAAATATCTTGATGCGTTTGGATTCGGAACGAAAACGAACATAGATATCGCGGGCGAAGGAACAGGAGTGGTGCCGGACAAAGCGTGGAAAGAAAAAATACTCGGCGGACAATGGGTGCTCGGCGATACGTACAATGCTTCCATCGGACAGGGAAATGTATTAGTAACGCCGCTTCAGCTGGCGCGCGCATATGCGGCGCTTGCAAATGGCGGTAGGTTGATGCAGCCGCTGCTGGTGAAAAAAGTGGTTGATAACAACAACAAAGTCATATTTGAAAGCCGACCGCTTGTTGTCGGTGTCAGTGCGGATGACGAAAAAAATCTTTCGGCGGTTCGTGTCGGTATGCGGCAAGCGGTAACAGACGGTTCCGCGCGGCGACTTGCCGATCTTCCTGTTGCGGTCGCGGGGAAAACGGGCACCGCGCAAGCTCCGCGGGGCGCGACGCACGCGTGGTTTTCCTCGTTTGCGCCGTTTAACGATCCGGAGATCGCACTCGTCATTCTTTTTGAGGAGGGAGGCGAGGGGTCGGCGGTCGCGGTGCCCGCCGCGCACGAGATTTACCGATGGTATTTTGGCGGCCGAAATTAACGGGGTTGACTTTCGCTTTTGTTGTTCGTATACTCCTTAATACTCAACACTCATTTATATACATGCAACAGCAAACAGCGTATTTGTCGGAGGAGGGGTATGAACAAAAGCAAAAAGAACTCGAGGAATTGAAAACACATATGCGCAGGGAGATCTCGGCGCGCATCGAGGAAGCGAAGAAGCTCGGCGATCTTTCCGAGAACTCCGAGTACATGGAGGCAAAGGAAGCGCAGGAATTCAATGAGCGCAAGATCGCGGAGCTTGAAGCGCTGTTTCGGAACGTGGTGCTGATCTCGAAGCATCGCAAGAAAGGGATCGTACAGATCGGTTCGGCGATTACCGTGAAAACCGGCGGTAAAAAGATGAATTTCACGATCGTCGGCTCGGAAGAAGCCGATCCCGGCGCAGGAAAAATATCAAACGTGTCTCCGATCGGCAGTGCGTTTTTGAACAAAAAACCCGGAGAAACAGTGACGGTGGAGACTCCTGGAGGCATGGTGAAGTACGAAATCGTGGAGATCGACGAATAACACGCACAAATACCTACTGAGCATGAATTAGCACTCTTGACATAAGAGTGCTAATTTTTTATCATGGGGGAATAGCAGTGCATATCATGATAACCGACCGGCAAAAATCCATACTCTTTGCGATGATCGAGGAGCATGTCAAAACCGCACAGCCCATCAGTTCACAGATGGTGTGCGAGACGTTCGATTTCGACGTCAGTTCCGCAACGATGCGCAGTGAGATCGCGCGGCTCGAAGATGAAGGATATCTCCATCAGCCGCACACGTCTTCAGGGCGCATACCGACCGATAAAGGGTATCGGCTTTTTGTAAACGAACTTGTATTGCGCAAGGAACGGGAAAACGGAAAAGCGCGCTCGGCATTGCGCCATATTACCGATCTTGAACAGGAGACATACGCGGCGTTTGCCGAGCTTGCGCGCGCGGTTGCCACACTCGCAGGAAGCACGGTTTTTTCGGGTTCGTTGCGCTCTTCGGCGTTTTTTAAGGCAGGTGTGCATGATACGCTAAGCCAGCCGGAGTTTGAGGATTCTGTATTGCGGAAGCGGTTTGGCGATATGGTTGATTCGATTGAACAAGACCTTCCCGCCTTCGCGGATGCGCTGGAGCATAAAAAACCAGCGGTGTTCATCGGGAAAGAAAATCCATTGTTAAAAGCGCGCGATTTCAGCATGCTGGTGTCGCGATGCAGAATATCGGGCGGCGACGGCGTTGTGGTGATCCTCGGTCCCAAACGGATGAATTATCGCAAGAGCCTTGATGCGCTTGATGCGCTGTGCGAATTTCTTGATTAGTTTGCTATTGTTAATAACAGAAATATCTATGGAAGAAGAATCACAAGAAAAAAAAGAAGAAGCGCCAAAATTATTCGAAGAAGCGTGGGCGGAGGTGGGCATGTTACGAGAAAAGCTTGCGCAGAGCGAGAAGGAAAAGGAAGAGTTTCTCGATCTTTCGCGGAGAATGAAAGCAGACTTCGTGAATTCCAAGAAAGACCAGGAGAAAATGATGACAGGGTACGCCCAATTTGCCACCGCCGATGCATTATTGAAGTTTTTTCCGGTGATAGACAGTTTCGATCTTGCGGTGAAGCATTTGCCCAAAGACCTTGAAGGGAATGCGTGGGCAAAAGGCATCATCAGTATTAAACAACAGCTTGACGGGGCGCTCAAAGACATGGGAGTCGCGCCGGTCCCCGGGGTAGGAGCGCATTTCAGCCCTGATATGCATGAGGCGATCGCGCACGAGGAATCAGATAAGGACGACGGCATTATTTTAGAAGAGTATCAGCGGGGATATGTGTTACACGGAAAAGTGATACGTCCCGCAACCGTAAAGATATCGCAAAAAATAAATTAAAATAACTATACACGTATGGCAAAAATATTAGGGATCGACTTGGGAACGACGAACTCGGCGATGGCGTACATCGAGGGAGGCGAGGCGAAAATTATTGAAAACAAAGAAGGCAATCGCACGACGCCTTCTATCATCGGGCTTTCAAAAAACGGCGACCGGCTTGCAGGGCTTTTGGCAAAACGGCAGGCGGTGACCAATCCGAAAAACACCATTTTTTCGGCGAAGCGGCTTATCGGACGGCGATTTTCCGATGCGGAAGTCCAGCGCGACAGGAAAACGCTTCCCTATGAAATAAAAGAGGCGGCAAACGGCGGCGTAGAAATAAAAATGGGCGAAAAGTGGTATTCTCCTCAGGAAATTTCCGCGATGGTACTGCAGAAGCTGAAAGCCGACGCGGAAGAAAAACTCGGCGAGCCGATCACGGAAGCGATCATCACCGTGCCGGCATATTTCGATGACAGTCAGCGCCAGGCGACAAAAGATGCGGGCGAAATAGCGGGACTGACCGTGAGGCGCATCATCAACGAGCCGACGGCGGCGGCGCTCGCGTATGGCATTAATAAGAAAAAAAACGAGAAGGTAGTCGTGTATGATTTTGGCGGCGGCACATTCGACGTGTCGGTGCTTGAAATTGCCGATGATACGATCGAGGTGAAAGCGACCGGCGGCGACACGCATCTGGGCGGCGATGATTTTGATCAGCGCATCATTGCGTGGCTCATTGAGGAGTTCAAAAAAGACCAAGGCATCGATCTGAGCAAAGACGTGCTTGCGCTCCAGCGGCTCAGGGAAGGGGCTGAAAAAGCAAAGCATGAGCTTTCGAGTACGGTGGACACCGAGATCAATGTGCCGTTCATTACCGTTTCCGAGGATGGTCCGCGGCATCTTAATTTAAAATTGACGCGCGCGAAGCTCGAGGAGCTGGTTGCGGAGTGTATCGAGAAGTCCATCGAGCTGACGAAGAAAACCGTGCATGACGCAAAATTCGAGATCAGCGATATCAATGAGGTGATTTTGGTGGGAGGACAGACCCGCATGCCGAGGATGCAGGAAGAAGTGAAAAAGCTTTTTGGCAAAGAACCGCACAAAGGCATCAACCCCGACGAAGTGGTCGCGGTGGGCGCGGCGGTGCAGGCAGGCGTTCTGCAGGGGGATGTGAAAGACATTCTTTTGCTCGATGTGACGCCGCTTTCGGTCGGCATTGAAACGCTCGGCGGCGTATCGACAAAAATGATTGAAAAAAATACCACTATTCCTGTGGCAAAAACACAGGTGTTTTCGACCGCGGCGGACAATCAGCCGTCGGTGGAAGTGCACGTACTCCAAGGAGAGCGGGAAATGGCATCGGACAACAAAACACTCGGACGATTTATCCTTGACGGCATTCCGCCTGCTTCACGCGGCGTACCGCAAGTTGAAGTGACGTTTGACATCGACGCGAACGGCATCTTGCATGTTAAGGCAAAGGATAAGGCAACGGGCAAAGAACAATCTATCCGCATCGAGGCGTCTTCGGGTCTTTCCAAAGAAGAGATCGAACGCATGAAAGGGGACGCGCAGACGCATGCGGAAGACGATAAAAAGAAGCGGGAGAATGCGGAGGTGCATAACAATGCCGAAGCGGCGCTGTATGCGACCGAAAAGACAGTGCGTGAATTTTCTGATAAAATGAAGGAGGAGGTGAAAAAAGAGTTGGAGGAAAGGACCGAAGCGCTTAAAAAAGTGAAGGATGGTACGGATAGCGAGGCGATCAAAAAGGCGACCGACGATCTTTCTGCCGCACTCCAAAAGATCGGCGCGGAAATGTATCAACAAAAAGAGGGTGAAGGAAAGACAGTGCCTGCAGAAGGAGAAAATAAAGAGCAAAAAGAAAAGCCGATCGAAGGCGAATTTGAAGAAGGAAAATAACCCCACGGAGCATCACACAACAGCGCATCATTTTTATTGTGTCATTAGTGGCGAGCTTCGCGCTCTCTCTTTTGACGTGGCGCATTACGCGCGATGAATTTAATTTCATGAGCGTGGCGAGTGTGGCGTGGATCGCGGGTGCGATGCTGATATTTCTTGTGTTGTACATTCTTTCTGTTTTTTTGCTTGCGCCGCGGGAAACTTCGGCAATTGCGGGCGCGTATTGTGCCGGATTCTTGCTGATGATGGGAGGCGGATATCACTATGCGCTTGCCGCAGCTCTCTCTTTCCTGCTTTTCTTTTACGCCGCTTCCCTCATGCGCGGACAGATAACGAACAGGCTTAAACCTAGTTTTTATCCGCTCATATTTTATGGTACGCCTGCCGCCGTAACCTCGTTTGCCGTGCTGTTTGCGTTTGTCGGGTATTTTTATCCGTTCCACTTTGATTCGTTCACGCTTCCTCCTGCGCTGTTTCGCTATACTGCATCAGCGGTGGAGCCGCTCATCGCATCGCAGGTGCCAGGGTACAAAACAGGCATGACGATGGACGAGTTCCTTTCGGCAAGCATGGTAAATTCGCTTCCCGCAGAGCAAGCGGGCGCTGTCGCGACAAATAAAAAGCTTCAAGCGGCGCTTGCTGAAGAGGTGGAAAAACAGCGCGACGCGTTCGGCGAGCAGTTTAGTGTTGTATTACAAGGAAATGAGCGATTCCAAGATTTTCTCGCATTGGTCGCCGATTCGTATATCAGCCGTTATCTCACGTCATATCAGGCATTTATCCCCATCATCGTCGCATTGTCGGTGTTTCTTGCGGTGAAGTCGATCGGGTTTGTATTCAGCAGGGTCGCGGTGCTGTGTGCGTGGATATGCATGCGGATTCTCCTCGCGATTGGCGTAGTGGAGCGAAAGAAAGAAGAAACAGAGAAAGAAATATTTTCAGTAAAATAAGTATGGCAAAGAAAGATTATTACGACATCCTCGGGGTGCCCAGAGACGCGTCTGACGACGATATAAAAAAAGCATACCGCAAGCTCGCCCACCAGCATCATCCTGATAAAGCGGGCGGCGAGGAGGCGA